>ERZ1034365.696-NODE-696-length-18217-cov-2.693440_pt1 | contig 18217 bp, 22 predicted proteins | sample MGYA00520615_ERZ1034365 | MGnify/ENA primary metagenome ERZ1034365 (study PRJEB33736, sample SAMEA104284505) | Azolla filiculoides | biome: Urban; feature: Water surface; material: Ditch water | place: Netherlands | collected 2015-10-28 | depth 0-0.1 m ... | reverse complement strand
AGGGAATACAAGAACCTTTAATCGTACTGGCACAAATATATCACGAGACAGCCAATTTAAAATCTAAAGTTTGTTTAACGAAAAATAACCTTTTAGGGTTCAACTCTAATAAAGGGTATAGGTCATTTGTATCTTGGCAAGAATGTATTTCATATGCAAAAACTTGGCAAGATAAACGCTACAAAGGTGGTGATTATTATCTATTTTTGAAAAAAATTAGATATGCTCAAGATGTTAACTACATTAAAAAAATTAAAGTTACACTTGCAAAAATCAATACTTTGGAGTTTCTTACAGTATGTGATGAATCGGACGATTGTCAGGAGATTATCAAATAAATCGGTAGATTATCGGTAGATTAAATTTTTTATAGTATTTATATGAAAATATTTATACTATGAAAGATTTAAAATTTGGCTGGAAACCTGATCTACCTGATCAAAGAGATTTTCAATATAAAGCTGCTCCATTAAAAACATTGCCACCTATTATTGATTTAAGGAAAAATTGTCCACCAGTTTACGATCAAGGTAGTTTAGGTAGTTGTACTGCTAATGCTATTGCTGCTGCTGTACAGTTTAATCAAATGAAAAAACGTGACCCAGATACTTTCATGCCTAGTAGATTATTCATCTATTATAATGAACGATTAATGGAAGGTACAGTTAAATATGATAGTGGTGCGATGATACGTGATGGTATTAAATCAGTAAATAAACAAGGAGTATGTAAAGAAACTACAGTTCCTTATATTACTACTAGATTTACTATTAAACCACCAATTAACGCATATAAAGAAGCAATAAAATATCGTACATTAGTTTATTCGGCAGTAAGTCAGGATATAACTAGTGTAAAAGAATGTTTAGCTAGTGGTGATGTATTTGTATTTGGATTTGCTGTTTATAGTAGTTTTGTAACACCTATAGTAGCTAATACTGGAATTATGCCAGTACCTAAATATAGAGAAACGCTTTTAGGTGGTCATGCTGTAACTTGTGTAGGCTATGATGATACCAAACAATGGCTTATTTGTAGGAATTCATGGGGTATTGGTTGGGGTGATAAAGGTTATTTCTATATGCCTTATGCATTTTTCTTCACTAATCAAACAACAGACTTTTGGAGTATTAAAGATGTAATGATTTAAATATATTTAAAATAGATCAACAAAAACGTTTTTTTTCAATATTTCTGATTTTTATTAAAATATTTTTAAAAAACGCTTGCAAGTTAAATTATTTTGTATATTTTTGTATCGAAATTAAACTTTTGCTGAAAAGCATAGTATTTATTAAAAATTATAAAAAAGAACAATGAGACTATTTACATATACCGAGAGTACACTTTCATTTACAATGGGCAATTATGATCCATTGCAGACCTAGTATTGTTTAAGCTCATAGAAGATATGAATGAAGCTCAGATAATACAAATTCTGAGCTTCATTTTTTTTTGTATAAGCCAGAAGTTCTTTGAAACATTTAAAAATTAATTACGTATAATGAAACATTAAACAATTAAAATAATATGATGCTAAAAAAAATAAAAGATTTTGCTGAAAAAATGGCGTTAAAAATAATTAATTCAATGGGGTCAGTAATATCTCTTATCATTCATACTATTTTTTTTGTATTAGCATGGTTATTTACTGATTTTTTATTTTTAACAACAGTAGTATCGTTAGAAGCAATATATTTATCTATTCTCATTCAAATGAGTGTAAACTTCCAATCAAAGAAATTACAATCCATACAAGAAGATATGGAAGAAATTCAGGAAGATGTGGAAGAAATTCAGGAAGATGTGGAAGAAATTAATGAAGATGAAGATGAAAACGATATTAAAAAAATTAAAATAAGTATGCATATGATGCAAGGTATGTTAAAACAATTAATTAAAGAAGTTTCTGATTTAAAAAAGAAACAACTAAAATAAAATATATTGCGAGTTGGAGCAGTTGGTAGCTCGTCAGGCTCATAACCTGAAGGTCAAGGGTTCGAGTCCCTTACTCGCTACAAAATATGAGTAAACTACACCTAGGGTTAGTGGTTAAACTAAAGGGTTTATTACAGGTAAAACTATCCTGTAGCTCATATTAACAATATATCGCAGGGTGGAGCAGTTGGTAGCTCGTGAGACTCATAATCTCAAGGTCGGTGGTTCGAGTCCATCCCCTGCTACAATGGTGTTGTCGTAATCTCTGCCGAAAGGCACATAGACAGTCTCGCTAGGCAGAAATGCGCATCTGATCCTAGCCAAACATGGAGAAATACTCAAGTGGCTTAAGAGGGTGGTCTTGAAAACCATTAGACCTGTAAAAGGGTGCGTAGGTTCGAATCCTACTTTCTCCGCAAAATTGGATAGTTACTCAAGTGGCTTAAGAGGGTGGTTTGCTAAACCATTAGACCCTGTAACAAGGGTGCGTAGGTTCGAATCCTACACTATCCGCATAATATTTGGGAATGCGCCAGAGTTGGAGAGCTGGGGTGGACTGTAAATCCACTGTCGTAAGGCTGTGTAGGTTCGAATCCTACCATTCCCACACAAGGAACTGTAGCTCAGAATGTAGAGCATTAGACTGAAAATCTAAGGGTCGCAAGGTCGCTCTTGCCAGTTCCACTAAGTTCTTTGAAATGCTCTCATGATGGAATGGTAGACATGCCACACTTAGGATGTGGTGCTTGAAATAGCGTGTCGGTTCGAGTCCGACTGAGAGTACTAAATTATTATTGTGAGATATAATAGAATACTTCCATATTTTTTTCGTTTTGGAAGTATTTATATATAAATTTTAATTATGGAAACAAAAAAATGTGGAGGAATATGTGGATTAGATAAATCAGTTAATGAATATCATAAAAATCCTACAAAAAAAGATGGTCTACAGTCAATGTGTAAAGAATGTAGAAAAAGTTATCATAGAACACATTATTTAAATAATATTGATAAATATAAATTAAAAACTAAAACTCGTAGAGAAACTATTTTAGATTGGTTTAATGAAAATAAAAGAAAATTAATTTGCGAAAAATGTGGTGAAAATAGATATTGGGTATTAGATTTCCATCATACAGATTCACAAAATAAAGATATGGATATATCAAAAATGATACGAGGATATGGTAAAGAAAAAATAATTACTGAAATGAATAAGTGTATAGTATTGTGTTCTAATTGTCATAGAGATTTACACTATACACTCTATAATTGCAAGTGACGCATAAGTGGTGGTGCGCCAGCCTTCCAAGCTGGAATAGAGACAGTTCGATCCTGTTGACTTGCTAAAAATCACTGCAATAAGTAGTGGTTATTTAAATGGTCGGTTCGTCTAGTGGCTAGGACAGGTGGTTTTCATCCACCAAACAGGGGTTCGATTCCCCTACCGACTACAAATATTTTGGAGTAGTAGCTCAGTTGGTAGAGCAAATGGCTGTTAACCATTAGGTCGTAGGTTCGAGTCCTACCTACTCCGCTTATAATTAGTGCGTTAGTTCAGTGGTAGAATAGGGCGTTGTCTGCGCTTCGGTCATGGGTTCGACCCCCATACGCACTGCCCTTAGTCTTTTTTGTACTTTCATAGTATTTATACTAAAGTATAGTTATGGCTAGAAAAGAAAAGATATTCCATTATATCTATAAAACAACAAATTTACTTAATGGAAAGTATTATTTTGGAATGCATTCAACTGATAATTTGAATGATAATTATTTTGGTTCAGGAAAAAGATTGAAATATTCAGTAAATAAATATGGTATAGAAAACCATAAAGTTGAAATACTTGAATTTGTATTGGACAGAAAATCTTTAGCTAAACGTGAAAAAGAAATTATTAATTTAAATGAAATTGCTAAAGAAGAATGCATGAATTTAATGGTTGGTGGTAGTGGTGGATTTATTTCTGTTGAACAGCAACGTAATAGAGCGATATGTGCAGGTAAGGCTTTTGCAAAGAAATTAAAAGAAAATCCTGAATTTCGTGAAGCACATAGAAAATTAGTTAGTGGTAATATGAAAAAAAATCATGAGTTAGGAAAAATAAAACATGATACTTTTACAGATAAAAAACACACTGATAAAACTAAAAAATTAATTAGTATTAGCAATACTAATCATGGTTTAGGTTCTGATAATTCACAATATGGAACTTGTTGGATTAGAAAGAATAATATTAATAAAAAAATTAAACTATCTGAAATAGATAATTATATTCAAGATGGTTGGATAAAAGGAAGAAAATTTTTATTGCCAGTTTAGCTCAATCGGTAGAGCACCTGATTTGTAATCAGGATGTTATGGGTTCGAGTCCCTTAACTGGCTCATTTTTAATCTATTTTAGCTTCTCTTATAATACATTCAGGAATATAAGATACTTCGCACTTTCCATATTTAATAAAAGCACATTCACCATTATTAATTAATTCACATTTTCCTGTATTAATAATATGAAGTATTTCTTTAAATTTTTCAAATGAATTAGGCTTTTGGAATTTAAAATGTATATCAGACATTAAACTAATATATTCATCGTGGTTAGACATTACCACAATTAAAATTTTATAATGTTTTTTTACGTAATCGACTAATTTAAAACCACTCATTTCAGGCATAGAAATATCTGTGATCATAAAATCATACTTATTTTGTTGGAGAAACGCAATTGCTTCGTAACCATTTTGGGCATAATCGAATTCAAAACCTAATTTTCTAAGCCAAATCTTGATTAATAATGCCCAAGTCGCTGTATCATCTACGATTAGTATTTTCATTATTACCCATTTTTACTTTTTCTATTACAGCTAATCTTATTTCATGATCTTGAATTGATTTACCATGTGCTTCAAGTTCATTTGTATGTGTACGAACATTATCTTTTAAATTGATAATTGTTTCATTCATACCAGCTTGATAAATTTGTAAGCCAGTGTTAACGCTACTTAACGTGGAATTTAAATCTAATAATGCAGCATTAATAGTTTCAATTAGTTCGTTAGACCTTTTATCTCTATTATCTGTTGCTGTCATCCAGTGTTTGATGAAGAAGCCAATAATACCTATCATTAAGGTTAAAATGCTACCGATTACAGCTAAAATTGTTTGATCTGTTAACATATATAAAATTTTTTGAATTCATTGATTTTACTAATAAATACTTGTACTTTTATATAAAACTATTTTTTAGTATTTATTATAAAAAAAAAGTTTATATTTGCAAAATTCACACATTTTTTATGAAAAAGAATTTAGAAGTTATTAAAATACTTAATCGTTTAATTAACGAATCCACTAATAATGGAATAGAAACTATTGATATTTTAGCAAAATATGCTGAAGAAATTGACGAATTATATAGTGTAGAAAGATTACCTGAAAACCCTTGGACTAATCCTTTTCCAGTTTTTCCAGCATACCCTACAAACCCTCACCCATATGAACCAAATATACCTTGGAGACCAATAGAAATATGGTGTGGAAATACTAAAATAGAATGATTTAATTTGTAGTTCTATTTTTAATAGTTATATTTGCATTCAAATAAAATTCAAATATATGATTGGTATATATCACAAAAACGATTTAGATGGTATCTGTTCTGGTGCTATTATGAAGTATAAATACCCTGACATTAAACTAATTGGCTTTGATAATGGTGACGTATTAGACGTTAAAATTGCTGAAGATGAAGAAGTAATAATAGCTGATATTTCTTTGCCAATGGCTAATATGAAAGGTGTTTCATTAAAAACAAAAGGAAAATTTACATGGATTGATCATCACAAATCTTCAATGGTTGCCTATAAACATTTTATAGAAACTGAACCATTTGAAATTAATATAGTCCATGAAATAGGTGTTGCAGCATGTGAATTAACATGGAGAACATTATTTCCAGATATACCAGTACCAATCGCAGTACAATTATTAAGTGCCTATGATGTTTGGAATAAATCAAGGTTTGATTGGGATAAAATGACCTTACCTTTTCAATATGGTATGAAACTAGATTGTGGAAGTAATATCAATAATTTTAATACTAATGTTTTTAAAATAGATTTTGAAACTGGTGATTATAATAACCTATTTCAAGTTATTTATAATAGTGGTATTAGTATTGCTCAATATCAGAAAGATCAAAATACTCTACACGCAAATATACAATGGTTTGAGGAAAACGTACTAGGATATAAAGCCATTTGTATAAACGATAACACACATACTTCTTTTGTTTTCGATAGTGTTTATGATGAAAATAAACATGATATGATGCTTTTATTTTATTATGCTAAAAATAGATGGACATTTTCTGTTTATACTAGTAAAGATAATGTTGATTGTTCAGTAATTGCTAAACATTTTGGTGGTGGTGGTCATAAAAAAGCAGCAGGTTTTAAAGTAAATAACTTATCTACAGTATTCACAAATAAAGAATTCTAATAATGAAATTCAACAATAAACAAAATAAACCATATAAAACTGAAGATGGTATATTATGGGCATCCAGAAGTGTAGCTGTAGCTGGTGTAGTATTTGCTCAAATGGCTGATAGTAATGAAATATATGTACTATTAACTAAACGATCAATGTACATGCAAGATGAAGCTGGAAAATGGTGTTTACCTTGTGGTTATCTTGATTGGGATGAAACAGTCGCTGATGCTACTAATCGTGAAATTTACGAAGAAACTGGTTTTGACGTTGACCTTCATAAAGAATATTTATCATTAGAAGTACCAATGTTTAAAATTGATGATGTTCCAGATTCAAATAAACATCAAAATATTACCTTCAGCACCCTTAAAGTTTATGGTAGTTTAACCGAATTTCCTACAATATTAAGTATGACTGATGAATCTGATGATAATAGATGGGTATCTGTTGATACTTTAGATTCATATATTTTAGCATTCAATCATATTGATACAATCCAAAAAGCACTTAAATACGTATAATTATGTTAGTAACATCAGCAACTTTGCAATTAAAAACTAAAAAATATTTAGAAACAGTATTAATTATTTACATCAATAAAATTTGTGGTAAATATAATTTAGTTTCATATGAATATCATGATACAGGTAAAACCAGATTAACATGGGAAGGTTTCAAAAAGGTATATGAAGTAAAAATAACTGGCGATTTAAGTATTGTTAATACAATAATTAAAGAGTTAAAACAAATAGAGAGAGGAAAATAAAATGAAATTAGTAATAATATCAGCAGTTAGTATTAATGGTGTTATAGGAATGGGTGCTGAAATTCCTTGGCATGTTCCTGAAGATTTTAAACACTTCAAAGAAACAACTATGGGGCATCCTGTTGTTGTTGGTTTAAATACGTTTAAAACATTACCCTTAAAAGCATTTTTTGGTAGAACTTATTTAGTATTATCAGGCAATGAGGACATGTCTCATTTTAAAATGGACAATGTACAGTTCTTTCAAAGTATTAGTCCTCTTTTAGACTACATAAAAGAGAATTATTCACATCTTGATGAAACTGTATACATTGCAGGTGGTCAGATGATATATAATCAATTTATTGAGAATTGTGATGAATGTATTATCACTTGGATTGATAAAGTTATTACCTTTACATTTGAAGATGATGTTAAAATGTTCCCTACACTGGAATTAATACAAAATTACAAATGTGTTGATAAAGGTGAGTGGTTAACTAGCGTAAAAGGTCTTAACTATAAAATACTAACATACATTAATAAAAAATAAACATGACTCCATTCGATTTCTACGATGATCCATTTGAACAAATTAGTATAGATTATCAACCTGATAACAAACTAAAGCTTTCAAATGGTAAGGTTATTACTTTCAACGAACAACAGATTGAAGGTATTACTAAGATCAATGCTTGGCTAAAGAATAAGGATAAAAAGTTCTTTACTTTGGCTGGTGCTGCTGGTACTGGTAAATCTTCCATTTTAAAGAAAATAACCGATAATTTTCGTGGTAGGGTAGGTATATCAGCACCAACCCATAAAGCTAAACGTGTCGTTGCTAAAATGACTGAATTAGATGGTGTCACGCTTCATAGTATATTAGGGTTACGTCCTGACTTAGATTTGGATAATTTCAATCCTAATAAACCAGAATTTTCTCCTATTGCAGAGATAAAAATGTATCAATACGATCTACTTGTTATTGATGAATCTTCAATGATTAATCTTGGACTACTTGATTTAATTAAAGAAGTTGCTGCTGATATTAGCAAAATCAAAATATTATTTATTGGTGACCCTGCTCAAATTCCACCTGTAGGTGAAAAAGCTTCGGCAGTGTTTACTGATAATACTATTGAAATACATTGGCTTACTAAAGTTGAAAGACAACAAGATTCTAATCCATTGTGTTCTATTTACGATAAATTAAGAAATAATCAAAAAGAGGACTATATTGATTATCCTAGAGTTACCAATATTAATGAATTAGGTGAAGGTATCTACTTTTTAAATAATAAACTTGAATTTAGATTGAGTTTAATTAATAAATTTAAATCAACTGAATTTAAAAATGATTTAGATTTCGTTAAAGTGATTGCTTGGAGAAATGATACAGTTATGGATTCAAATAAAATCATTAGAGACGAAATATTTGGTCAGGATTCAGAGATTGTAGAAATAGGTGATATCTTCATGGGGTATAGATCAATTTCAGATTCTAAAGGTTATACCAATATTATTGAAAATTCTTGTGATTATATTGTAACAGAAAAATCGAAAAAGTTTAAAAATAGATTTGGAATATCTGGATATACTGTTAAAGTAAAAGAAGAGATAGAAAATAAAAGATATAAGTTTAAAGATATTTTTTTAGTTGATACTTCTGATTTTGAAAATCTACATAATTATGCCGAAAGACATGATAACCTTAAGAGAATAGCTAAAGCTAATAAAAAAATGTGGAAAGATTATTATTCCTTCAGAAGAGAGAGTATAATCAACGTTTCTATCAACGAATATGCTGATGGTACAAAGAGACCATCCAGTGAAGTTATTGCCAAAGATATCGACTATGGGTATGCAATTACAGCACATAAGAGTCAATCGTCTACTTATACACACGTTTTTATTATTGAAGATGATATTAATGCTAATCCAAAAATAAGGGAGAGAAATCAAATACTTTACGTTGCATATACAAGACCAACCACAACTGCAACTATTCTTTCATCTAGGATTTATTAAATATGGAAAATTGTATTATATACGCATTAAAAGACCCTAGAACTGACGAATATAAATATGTTGGTAAATCTGTTCAAGGTCTTAAAAGACCTCAATCACATTTAAATCATTCACATAATCCATTGGTTAATGAATGGGTTAAGGAATTGAAAATGGATAATTATATACCAGATATAGTTATATTAGAGGAAGTATCAAATTGGACAGAATTAGCAGATAAAGAGAAATATTGGATAGGTAAACTTATTAATGATGATTATGATTTATTTAATGTATTAATATTAGACTCTTATAATAATACCATTAATTTTTATAATGAAAAATTAAAAGAACAAATAAAAAAACGTGAAGAATTTTTACAAAATAAATTAACGAAAATAATAGCAAAAGGTGGTAACATTTTAGATATTTCTGATATAATTATTAAAAGACGTAAAATGCTTAATGTTACTCAAGAAACTTTAGCTGAAATTTCAAGTGTCGGATTATCAACTATTAAAAGAATTGAATTAGGAAAAATAAATACTAGCTTAAGTACAATGTCCAAAATTCTTGATTGTTTAGGACTTGAATTATTTTAGTAGTATTTATACATAAATTAATATCGTTATGAGCATTAAATTAAATACTATAATAAAAGAAGTTATTACAGAAAATCAAGGAATAATTATTCCTGATAAAGACTTATTTGAAGGATTTAATGAAAATGTTTTACAAGAAGATTACCCACAAAATTTTAGTTTAGAAGAATTTAAAAACATTTATTCTTACGCTGGTAAGGTAAAATATGCTACCGAACATTTAGGAAAACCTATTGGACAAGGATCGTCAAGAGTTGTTTATAGAGTAGACAATACCAAAGTACTTAAGTTAGCAAAAAATAAGAAAGGTCTTGGTCAAAACGAAATTGAAGCTACGTGGGGTCGTAATAATAGTTATTTTAATGATATAATTGCAGAAGTTTTTGATGCAGATTTCGATAAATATGTTTGGGTTGAAATGGAATTAGCTACACGAGCAACTAAGCCAGATTTTAAACGTTTATGGGGTGTAGATTTCAAGTATCTTGATATGTATCTTACAAATAGGGATGAAGAAGGGCATAACAGACCTAGATTTTACGATCTTGAACAAGATATTGTAGATGAATTTAATGAAAATGAATATATTGGTGAATTAGTTGAATTCATGTTTGATTTTAAAGGCATGGCATCTGATTTAGGAAAATTAAGCTCCTATGGTATAGTCCATAGACCTATGGGAGAATATTTGGTTGTAATTGACTATGGATTTAATAATGATGTATGGAAAAGTTACTATTCATAAAAAGTTTAAAAAAATTGTTGTTTGTTCTAAGTATGTTATCAATTATTATTATATTTGCAGTAATTATGCATTCATGGTAAGACATTTTATACACTTATTTCAAACGCTACTATACTTTATAGTAGAATCTTCAATTACAGCGATATTTGTATTTATTGCATGGACATTTTTTCTAAAAAAATATTTCACAATAGATATTCAATTCATCGACTTTATATTTGGAATTTTTGTAATTAAAATCATCTTATCTAATGTATATGCTACTGTACTTGAATTAGATAAAAAATATGAAAATAAAAACTGATGTACAATGTCCAAATACGTAAAAGAAACTTCAAGAATTCCGCTTAAATTTATTAATGCTTCTACCGAAGAAGTAATATTTGAGATCAAAGATAGAAACCATTTAAATATTGGTGAAATGTTTCCAGCTTTTGCTGTTAGCTCTGTCATGGAACACGAATATAAAGGTAAACGTTTGCCTAAAAAATTATTATTAATTGCAATTAGCGAATATACCTTAGAAGAAGATTAATTATGAGCAAAACTTACATAAAAGTAACTCACACTGAATATCTTAACGATGGTGTGACTGAATTTGGTACTATTCTTAACTTCGATAATGAATATAATTTCACTGATAAAACCAAAATATTCACAACAGAATCATTTGGTTATTTATATAAAGGTGATACTTATATAATATTTAAAACATTAGCTAATTTATTCGATTTTATGATCTATGGTGATAAAAAAACTAATAGAGCATACCTAACCGAAGAAGATTTTGATATAATGTATGATGAAAATGGCTTTGAAGGAACATTCAATGAACAGCTAGATTGGGAAGTTAAAGAATCTCTACCAATTTAGATATAGCATTTCTAACGTGTTGTTGATATGCAAAATATTTAACTGGATATGTAATTTCACCATTATATTTTAATTTAGATTCTAGTATTAAATGGCAAAACCAACGTTCATTATTAATACTATGAACATATGTATTCCTAACAAGTTCTGGATAAGTATCATTAAGATTTATAAATTGTTTAGCTTTTATAAAACCTAATATGAATGTATCTTTATCACCATACATAATCTCATATGTAGCTGGATTTAAATTAAATTCATTAGCGTATATTAGGCTTTGTAAACACTTGTCTTTATTAATTAAAAACTGACCACTATCTAAGCAATCAATAGTAAAATTAAAATCAAAGCCTAAAAATTCTTTATTTTTTTGAAAAAAATCTGTAGTTAATTCGAATCCTTCTTTATCTTTAAAAAAAAGATTACCATATTTTTGGTAAGATTCAAGTTCGAATAAACTTTCTGGATTAAAACGTGGAAACGAATCAGCATCTAAAAAAAGAATTTCTGTAAATGCTGATTTTAATAAAGAATATGTTTTAGCTTGCCAACCACCATTTTCTTTAGTACATATAGTATTTTCAGGATTTAATTCACCAATATTAATACATTTAACATCTTTAAATGTTTCTAAAATATCTCTACGTTTTTTAGACAAATCGAAGTCTCCTAGATAGAAAACTTCGATTGGTAAATTACATTTTAAATGTTCACGTAGTGACTTGATATTAATATATGCGTTTAAAAAATATCTATCACCGCCAGCTACTATAACTATTCCCCTCATATTTTTATGCAATCGCAGTTGTTGGAATTAATACTTTAGTTTCAACACCACTATCATTATAAGTTGAATACCAATATTTAGTTCCACTTGGAAATTGTATAGGATTATTCATATTAACAAAATAAAAACTAGAAATTTCTGCATTTCCAATAGAAGAATATTGTACTCCTAAATTTACACCCATTATAGGTGCTGTAAGAATACAATAACTTAATTGTACTTTTATATGTGAAAAATAAACATATCTAACATTTGTATACCACATAGTAGAATAGTTTACGCCACTAATAGTAGAAGAAATAATATTATTAAAATCAGAAGCCGAACAGTTTTGAATTTTTGAATTTGAAATATTTTCAATATTAACCCTATTCAATGACATAAAAATAGTAGAACTAATAACATTAATATTTGTATTAATTGTATAAGTATATATTGGAGTTAAAACCATTAATCCTTCATTAATTTTACTATTATTCATACCATGTAAAGAACTGCTATATAAATTTAAATCAGAGCTATTAACACCATTTAAAATTGTTTTAGTTGATCTAATGGTAGAATATGTAATACCAGATAAATAATTACCACCAAAATATACTTCAGCTTCTGTTAAACTAACACTAGAACTCAAATTAACTCTCTCAATATTAACTCCATATACTTCACCTGTTAATAAATTATATGATGTATTAATATTAATATCATGATAATATCCATTAATTGGATCAATTGGAGTTAAGGATGAAATAACGTTACCAACACCTTTAATATTAATATTTTTATATTTTGCTAGATCAAGATCATGAAAATTTATATAATCGTTACTAGATGTAAATGTTTTTACAAATTTAGCAACTGACATACGATAATCAATTGGTAATATTCCACCTAACATTTGATTGGCATATGTGGTGTAACCCATTTCAGAATTTATTACTGTTAACATAGTATCTTGTACTTGTGCTTCATAATTATAAGTACTTAAATATAAGTAATCAACATTAACACCTATACCATCAGTAGTATTAACATTTTTATATATTTGATTATTATTACTACTAGTTCCTGTTAATTCAATAAGGCTATTATCTATTTTATGTAATGAAACATATACATTTCTAAAATCGAAATCACAAGTAATATTATTAACAGTATCAGTACGTGAAATAATCTTACCTACTGTTGGGAGAGTAGTTGGTGGAATACCATATCCTGATGAAGGTAATGTTAATTCATATTCAAACTCATATTCTATTAGATCAGTTGGATTATCTTCTGAATGCGCTGATTTATAAAAAGAAGAAGATGTTGCTGCTCTAATTATTAGAGGTTCATATGGTGAATCAATACCATAAGTAATACCTTCATTACTATTAGATAATATATATTCAACACCATTATCAATTACATATATAGTTTTAAAATCAGTAACCCTATATTTTTGATTAGGTACTAAATTATTATTATTCTTAAGAAGAAGTAATTCGCTATGAGTAATTTCAATATAATTATCAATATAATCACCAAAATTTTGATTTGTAATATATATAGTTCTGCTCATAAATTATGCGTTATTAAATAGTTCAAAATCTTTTTTATAATAGTTGTTTAACCATTCCAATTCAGCTTCTGTAGGTACTGGTTTAACTGTACTAACATTAATTCTTGGCACTGGTGTTGGTAACCCAAGATAATTAGCCAATTCATCAATTTGTTCAGGGAACTTAAATAATTTAGTTGGTCTAGCTTCACTTAGGAATGTATATTGTGCTCTGATATGAAAATCAGGTGATTCTTTTTTTAATTCGAGAATACCTTGTTCAATTGTCCAGTTTTTTCTAGCACAACCACTTATAAATCTTTCAACTGGATTCCTAATTACAGACAGCAATTCTCTTTTACCATCGTCAATTACTGATGGAATTTTAAAATGAGGTGTAATATTTTTTATATTTTTTAAATGTGGATAAAATTTATCCTCAATTAATGATAATAACGCTGTGCTTGCTGTTCTTGGAATAAAGCACATTAATTTATCCCCTACTACGAAATATCTTTTTAGCATGATCTTATTTTTTATTTTTATTTTTTACCCCAACTAATTCTATTCCACATTCTTTCATGGAAAATATATAATACGAATCTAATTCCATTAAACCAACCAGATATTAATAAACTTTCTGTCCATGAACCTATAAATACATAAGAAATTATTCCTAGAATTATAAATCCAGTTATTCTCCAACATGCTGATTTAGCTATTGATCTTAAAATTGTTTCATTACTCATATTTTTTTAATTTTTCTAACAGTTCTACAAATGTACTGTTTTCTGTTTTATCTGTTGTATCAATATCAATAAAATTTTCAATAGGTTTTTCATAATTTACATGAAAATCTTCTCTACCCCTTATATTTGTTGTATGCACGTATATTTCAATCAGATCATCATTTTTAAATGAATCTCTTTGATCTTTATATGGACTTACCAATGATACTATTACATTAAAACCTTTATTTTTTAAGAACAATGATATATCTTGCGCTCGTTGAATATTTAATCTTCTACCTTGCTCAGAATAATCTTTATTCATAAATACTTCCCTTAAATCATCTCCATCAACATTTATGGAATTATTTAATGTTTTTTTTAATAAATTTGCCAAGGTCGTTTTTCCCGACCCTGACTGACCTGTAAACCAATATATTTTATTTTCCATATTATACTTGAATTACTGTAACTGTATTATTTGCTTGTAGATATTGAATATCACCATCAGGATTTCCACCATTATTAGTCATTAAAGCTGATGGAACAGTTAATGATATAGTTTTACCAATAATATTTAAAAATACGTTATTATCGCCAACAGTAGTACCTAGATTAGTACAAGCAGAAATTGTTAAACCAGTTAAGCTTCTACAATATCTAAAACATTGATCACCTATTGTTGTTAAACTAGGGAAGCTGGAAGTTATTAGACTTTTACAACCATTAAAACAACTAAAACCTGCTGTTGTCAAACTAGAAAAATTAGAATTAGTTAAACCACTACAATTAGCAAAACAATTAATATTTGCTGTAGTTAAATTAGTAAAATCAGAATTTAATTTATAACAAGTTTGGAAACAACTATCACCTGCTGTAGTTAAACTAGAGAAATCAGCATTAAGATTAATACAACCTTGAAATGAATAATTACCTGCTGTAGTTAGACTAGAGAAATTAGGTGTAGTAAGGCTAGTACAATTAACAAAACACCATGTTCCTACTGTATGTAAGCTAGATAAATTAGCAATTGTTAAGCCAGTACAATTATAAAAACAACTACTACCTGCTGTAGTTAAACATCCTATTTGATCATCAATACCAGTAATATTAATATTGTCTCGGAATAATATATCAGTAATAAATATATTTCTACCACCAATTAAATTAACTGTATTGCCTGAAACTACTACATTTGTAAATGCAGTCCCATTAATAGGTAAACCAAAGAATGTGTTCCAATTACTTACTGAATTAGCACTTGCAACTGGTACATTAGCTATATCATTAAAAGTAAGTATTAATTCTTGTGGGTAAGGGTATAAAGTATTACCTGAAATATCTAGTATAGTTACGTTATTAGAACCTATTAATGTTTGAATATCACCATCAGGATTTCCTGAGTTACATGTCATTAAAGCTGGTGGAACAGTTAATGTTAAGTCTTTACCAGACACGAAAGTAAATACACTATCGTTTCCAACTGTTGTACCCATATTAGTACATAATGGTATATATAAAGCATCTAAACTTATACAATTTACAAAACACTGAAATCCAACTGTTAGTAAACTATCAAAGTTTGAAGTAGTTAAACCAGTACAATTTCTAAAACAATCATTAGGTGCTGTAGTTAAGCTAGAGAAATCTGGATTTGCTAAATTATAACAAAATAAGAAACAACCTGTACCTGCTGTAATCAAACCACTAAAAATTGGGTTAGTTAAATTAGTACAGGATTGAAAACAAGCATTACCTGCTGTAGTTAAGCTTGAGAAATCTGGATTGGTTAAGCCAGCACAAAATAAGAAACAATTATTAGGCGCAGTAGTTAAATTAGGAAAATTTGTATCAAGATTTATACAACTACTGAAACAACTACCACCTGCTGTAGTTAAACTAGAGAAATTTGAATTAGTTAAACCTGTACAATGCCAGAAAGAACCATCACCTGCTGTAGTTAAATTAGGAAAATCAGTATTTAAACTTTGACAATTATTAAAACAATAATTACCTGCTGTAGTTAAACTAGAAAAATCTGAATTAGTTAAACCACTACAATTATAAAAGCAATAATTACCTGCTGAAATTAAATTTGGGAAATCTGTATCAAGTTTGGTACATATATAAAAACTATTTTCACTTGCTGTAGTTAAACTAGAGAAATCTGGACTAGTAAGACCAGTACAACTTCTAAAACTATTTGTACCTGCTGTAATTAAGCTAGAGAAATTTGGATTAACTAAACTAATACAATTATAAAAACAATAATCACCAGTTGTTGTTAAACTAGAAAAATCTGGATTAACTAAACCAGTGCATTGATAAAAACAATTTTGAGGTGCTGTAATTAAGCTAGAGAAATCTGGATTAACTAAACCACTACAATATATGAAACAATTTATACCTGCTGTTGTTAAGCTAGAAAAATTTGGATTGGTTAAACTTTTACAACCTTCGAAACATTGTTGACCTGCTGTAATTAAACCAGATAAATTAACTGTTGTTAAACCAGTACAATTTAAGAAAGCTATATAATTTGCTGTTTTAACACAACCTATTTGATCATCAATACTTACTAAATTATTATTACTAACAAATAAATTATCTTTAAGTGTTAAATTTCTACCACCTATTAAATTAACTGTATTTCCTGTAACTATAGCTTTAATAAAAGGTGTACCATTATTTGGTAAATCAAAGAATGTATTCCACTGACTTACAGTACTAGCACTTGCAACAGGTACGTTAGCTATATTATTAAATGTTAATAATAATTCATTACTTGGTACTGGTAAAACAGTGTTCCAAATATTATCCAATGCAACTAATTTTTCGTTGTCTGGGAAAATTGCTGGATTTTGATCTCTAGCATCAAAATAATTACCAAAACTATAATTGAACGATATTAGCGTATCCAATATAATATCAACAGATTCTTTAGTGAATTGATTTTCATTTATAGTTAATAAAGTTAAATAATTATTATTAGTTAAATCTAAATCTGTTAATTGATTATTGTAAGAGGTTAATACACCCAATATTGTATTATTAGTTAAATCTAAGCTGGTCAATTGATTAGCTTCACAATATAGAATATATAAACTAGTATTAGTACTAGTATTTAGAGCTGTTAATTGGTTATTTTGACATTTTAATTCAACTAATCCAGTATTGAAACTTACATCTAAATCTGTTAAATTGTTTCCAAAACAATATAATTGGGTTAAACCAGTGTTGAAACTTATATCTAATGATGTTAAATCATTTCCAGAACAATCTAAATAATTTAATCCATTATTTAAACTTATATCTATATCAGTTAATTGATTATTGCGGTAATCTAAAACACTCAAACTAGTATTATTAGTTACATCTAAAGTAGTCAATTGATTAGTATGACAAAACATAATATTTAAATCAGGATTGTTACTCACATCTAAATCAGTTAATTGATTAGTACCACAAGATAGTGAAATTAATTTAACATTATTGCCAACATTAATTGAAGTTAATTGATTATTAGCACAATTTAATTTTTTTAAATCAATACAATTATCGACATTTAATTCAATTAAATTTAGTTGGTAAATCTCTAATTCTGTTAAATGATTAGTTATACTTGTAATGACTATTTCTTTCTCGCCAGTATAACCACTGAAATTAAATGTAGGTTTATTCTGATCTACACTATAAATGGTAGCTCCACTTAATTTAACTTCCCAATGTAATGTACTACCAGTTTTGGTTACTTGTG
>ERZ1034365.695-NODE-695-length-18242-cov-3.030773_pt1 | contig 18242 bp, 16 predicted proteins | sample MGYA00520615_ERZ1034365 | MGnify/ENA primary metagenome ERZ1034365 (study PRJEB33736, sample SAMEA104284505) | Azolla filiculoides | biome: Urban; feature: Water surface; material: Ditch water | place: Netherlands | collected 2015-10-28 | depth 0-0.1 m ... | reverse complement strand
GTCCAAGCACTGTTAGTAGAAGTAGTCTTTAAACTAAATAATTCAACTGGTGTTGGTGCTGGAAGAACTGTTCCCCAAATATTATCTAAGGCAATTAGTTTTTCATTGTCAGGTAAAATAGCTGGGTTTTGGGTTCGACAATCGAAATAAGTACCAGCTTTATTGAAACTAATTAAATCATCTAATATTTGATCAACAACAGGTTTAGTTAAATTATTAGAACCGCAATATAGTTGTGTTAATCCAGAACTATTGCTTATATCTAAATCAGTTATTTGATTATTTATAATATGTAAAGTAATTAACTTAGTATTGTTAGTAACATCTAAATCAGTTAATTGATTGTTATAACAATTAATCTGAGTTAAACCAGTATTAAAACTCACATCTAAACTTGTTAATTGACTACCATGACACAATAAAACAGTTAATTTCGTATTATTGGTAACATCTAAACTTGTTAATGGATTATCACCAACATTCATATAATTTAATTTCGTATTATTGGTAACATCTAAACCAGTTAATTGATTATTAGCACAAATTAATGTAGTTAATCCAGTATTGAAACTTAAATCTAAATTAATTAATTGATTATTATAACAATCTAAAGTATCTAGTTTAATATTGTTGGTTACATCTAAAGTTGTTAGTTGATTAGCACGTAAATTTAAAAAAGTTAAATTTATATTATTAATTACATCTAAATCAGTTATTTGATTAGTTTCACAACCTAAAATTTCTAAATTAATATTATTATTTATATCTAAACTAGTTAACTGATTATTATAACAATATAAGTGAGTTAAATCAGTACAACCACTTACATTTACTTCACTTATCTCTAAATTATTTAAATTTAAATTAGTTAAATTATCAGTTATACTACTTACAACTATTTCCTTTTCTCCCTCATATCCACTGAAGTCGAAAGTAGGCTTGTTTTCATCTACTGAATATATACTACTTCCACTTAATGTAACTTCCCAATGTAATATTGAACCAGTTTTAGTCACTGTTTGTGGTGTCCAAGTACTGCCAGTAGATGTTGTTTTCATTCGAAACAAATCTGTCGGTGTTGGTGCTGGTAATACAATTGTCCAAATATTAGCCAAGGCAATAAGTTTATCGTTATCTGGTAAGATTGCTGGTGATTGAAATTGGGAATTAAAATAATCGCCAGCTTGATTGAAGCTAATTAAATCATCTAAAATTAGATCAACAGATTCTTTAGTTAATTGATTATTAGAACAATATAATGTAGTTAATCCAGTATTGAAACTTATATCTAAATTAGTTAATTGAGTTGCTTGACAATATAAATATAATAAATTAGTATTGTTGCTAATATCTAAAACACTTAGTGGATTACTTGGACAATTTAAATTAATTAAACCAGTATTGAAACTTACATCTAAACTAGTTAATAGGTTATTTCCACAAAATAATGTCTCTAATTCAAGATTATTATTAATATCTAAACTAGTTAATTGATTATCATCACAATATAGATATAATAAATTAGTATTGTTGCTAATATCTAAAACACTTAGTTGATTATCACCACAAATTAATTCGGTTAAATCAGTACAACCACTTACATTCAGTTCACTTATTTCTAAATTATTTAAATTTAAATTAGTTAAATTATTATCAATACAAGATACTATAATTTCTTTTTCACCCTCGTAACCAACACTACTAAAATCGAATGTAGGTTTATTGTCATATGCATTAGTAACCACATTTCCACTTACCTTAACTTCCCAAAATAAATTATCACCAGTTTTGGTTATTTGTGCAGGTGTCCAAGCATTACTAGTTGAAGTAGTAGTTAAACTAAATAATACTGGTTTTATAGGTTGAGGATAAACTTGATTCCATAAATTGGTTAATGCGACTAATTTATCATTATCTGGTACTATTGCAGGGTCTTGATTTTGGCAATCAAAATAATCACCATTTACATCAAATGCTATCAATGTATCCAATACTGTATCAACAGTTTCTTTAGTTAATTGGTTGTTATAACAAGCTAATGAAGTTAATAATGAATTATTAGTAACATCTAAAGTTGTTAATAAATTGTTTGAAATATATAGATATGTCAAACCAGTTAATTGACTAACATCAAGACTAGTTATGCTAGTATCTTCAACATCTAAACTTGGTAACATTGGCAAATTAGGTATACTAATTTCTGTCATATCCTGACATGTAAGATAAATATATAATGCACCTTCGGCAGGTACTGTTATTGTTCCATAATACGTTCCACCGCTTACATATGTATGACTAGGGAATATTGCCCAACCACCTTTTTTCTTGCTATCATTAACTAAATTTTCAGTACTACCATCACCCCAATCAACAACAAAATTGTCGTTTTGATTTGCATAAGCAATAGTACCATCGAAGTTAACGTCACCTGCTGTATCTACAGTAAATGTAAGGTTAAGAGGTGGTATAACTGTTGGTGCTGGTAATACAGTTTCCCAAATAGCATCTAATGCTAATAATTTACTATTGTTAGGAGTTATTTCAGGAGTTTGAGCTTGACAATCAAAATAATTACCAGCTTGACCAAATGCTATTAAATTATCTAGTATTAGATCAACGCTTTCAACTGTTAATTGATTATTTTGACAATATACATTAATTAAATTGGGATTACTGCTAACATCTAAACTAGTTAAATTATTAGTACCACAGTCTATCCACTCTAATAAAATATTATTACTTATATCTAAACTAGTTAATTGATTATAATTACAACCTAAATATGTTAATGATCCATTATTAGTTAAATCTAAAGTAGTTAGATTAAGATTATTATATATATCTAAACTGGTTAATTGTGTATTACTACTTGTATCTAAACTTGGTATTTGTGTATCAGCGATAGATACATTAGTTAATCCAGTTAAATTACCAATATTAAAATTAGTTAATTTTGCTGAATAAACCCATAAATATTGTAATGTAGGTAATTCAGGAAGATTAAGTTCACTTATATCATTACATCCAATATAAATTAAAATTTCGCCAGAATTAGGTATTGTCATTGTTCCATTATAAGTTCCAGCATCTACATATGTGTGACTTGGAAATGTTGCCCAATTACCTTTTTTATTTCCATCATTAACTAGGTTTTCGATAGTTCCATCACCCCAATCAACAATAAAAGTTTCATTTGGTAATTCTGTAGATATAGTACTATCAAAATTAATATTTCCATCTGTAGTTACAGTGAAAGTAATATTAACTGGCGGTACTGGTACTGGTAATACAGTATTCCAAATATCAGCTAATGCCTGTAATTTACTATTACTAGGAGTTATTTCAGGAGTTTGAGCTTGACAATCAAAATAATTACCAGCTTGACCAAATGCAGTTAAATTATCAAGCATTTGATTAACGCTTTCAACTGTTAATTGATTATAACTACAAACCAAATGAGTAAAATATGAATTATTACTAACATCTAAATTTGTTAATTGATTATAACTACAATCCAAATAAGTAAAATATGAATTATTACTAACATCTAAATTTGTTAATTGGTTATTTGAACAATTTAGTTGGGATAATACTGAATTTTGACTTATATCTAAATTAGCTAATTGAGTATTATTACAATATAATTGTATTAAATTATATAAGTTACCAACATATAAATCAGTTAATTTATTATAACTAATTTCTAAATATTCCAATGATGGTAACTCTGGAAAATTAATTTCAGTTAAGTCTTGACAATCAACATATATATATTTTATATCGTTTAATGAACTTGAAAAATTCATAGGCAAATCACCAAGCTTTCGAGCAACTAAATCACTTGTACTATATATAGGTAAAATAACACTTCCATAAAAAGTTCCAGCTTCAGCATAATAATGACTTGGAAATACTGCCCATCCACCTTTTTTCTTGCTATCAGCAGTATAAGTTTCTAAATCACTACCATCACCCCAATCAATGACAATACTTTCATTTTGTTGGGTATATGCTAAAGTACTATTAAAATAAGCATCACCTTCAGTCGTTACTGTAAATGATAATAATGATTCTGTAGGTGTTGGATCAGGACTATAAATGGTTGCATTAATATTTATAACTATTAATGTATTAGTTTCATCATAATAACTAGCACATAAATCACCATTAGAGTTACCAAAATAATTTTTATTACCATATATATTTAATTCTGGAATAAAATTATTTAAACTATCAATACCACTACAAAAATTACTATAAAATGTATTAAAAATAATGTTGTTATTATTGAAATTATTTCCAATAGTATTTGCATAAAAATCATCACCAAATGTATTATAAGTTACGTTGTTTCCAATAATATTATCTTCATTATATGTTCCAAACGTATTATATTGAACATTATTTCCTATTTTATTATTATTGAAATTATTTCCAATTACATTATATTGACAATTATAACCAAATATATTTCCCCGACTATAATCTCCAAGTGTATTACCATATAAATCATCACCGAAATTATTACAATAACATTCCACACCTATTTTATTATAATTGAAATACTGAGCAATTTTATTTTCAGTAAAATTTTGACCGAAAATGTTATTATCAACATAATTAAATACAATATTGTCAGTAAAATATTCTGAAACTATATTAATACTAAAATCGACACCAATTTTATTTTTATTAATATTTTTCGAAAAATAATTATTACAACAATTATAACCAGTTTCATTATTTCTAAATTGAGAGTTAACTACATTATTTCGAAAATAATCACCAATAATATTATTTTGAAATAAATCACCAATAATATTATATGAAAAACCATTACTTATATTATTTTCTAAAAAACTAGTTGTAATTGTATTATAATAAAAAGTATTACCTATATTATTATAAGAAATACTATCATAAAAAATAAAAACATTATTTTGTAATATTGTACCATTACTCCAATAAATGTTAGTATTTTCCTTTGTAGGTTCGAAATGATTATTTCTACATAAACTATAATCACCAGAAAATGTGGAAAAATCTTGATATAGTACATTAGGGAAATTTACCAACCCTATGAAATAATTGTAGCTCAAATCATAAATCTCACACCAATGTTTAGTATCATAAATATCATTAATATTATCATCAAATAATGATATATACACACGATTTCCATAAACTACTTTATCATTTACTAAATAACCAGTAGGATTAAGATTAATATCCCATTCATCAAAACTTGCTTCCCAACGTCTAAATACAACATTCCTAAAGTCGTATCCCATATAATTATCTTGCAAGGTATCATGTCTAAAATAAATAACACCTTTTAAACCTTCTACAAAACCTTCTACAAAACCTTCCCCAGCAAAACTATTATCATTCATCCAATTATTTGGATTCCAATCATAATGAATTATATCTTGTGGATATGAAAGTGATTTAGCTTCTTTATCAAGAGTTGATTCTGATGTAGCAAATACTAATAATGGTTCTACCTCACCAACATTAAAATCTAAATGTATATCTGATAAATAAACATCTGTACCAAATACGCTCTCAGGTGTTGTAATGAATAGACCACCATTAATTAAATCAACATTTGAAACCAATGGTGGTATATAAATCACCATATCATATACTTCTGAGGTTGTACCTGTAAGTACAGCTATTGTTGTTGTTGAAGGGTCTGGTAATAGATTATTATTGATATCAGCAACAAAAATTAATGATGTTGTATCATCACCAGTAGTTACCAAAATTTCATTAGAATATACTGAACGTCCACCTTCTTGTAAATAACAAACTTTAAAATATTTATCAACTAAATTATTACCAACAGCATTAGGTGTTATTGTAATATTTTCTGGTGCTGGTGCGTCAGTTCCAACTTGTATTGCACTACCATTACCATCAAGAATAAAATGTCTGGTTTCAAAATCATTAATTAAATAATAAGTTCCTTGAATTAAAGAACCAAGATTAATTAAATCAACTAATTCAGTATAAGTGAGAATAGTAACTGGTTGTGTTACACCTGTCATTCCACTAAGTGCTTGGATTTGCGCTTCTAAACCGCTAACTGTTTCAGTTAAACCAGATATATTATTACCATGCTCTTCTAATACAATATTAATTGATGTTAACCCTGTAACTATTTCATTAAAATTATCGTCTATATCTTGAGCAAATACTTCACCTCTAGTAATACCATTATCTATATATATCCTTTTCATATGCTAATTTAATTTATAACTATAAATACTCAAGGAAATTAAAACAACCTTGTAAAGTATTTATAGTTATGAATAAAAAAGATAGATTATTTGAGATTATAAGTAATATAGACCCAAAGTTTAATATACCTATAAACAAGCAGTTAGTAAAAAGAATTTCTTTCCTAAAAGAATATAATATTTTTGAAAATAATCCTGATAGATTAGACGCACAAAAAATAACTGAAAACCACAACGTTACACTATTTTTTGGTGAAGAAATGGTTACTTTTAAGCAATATAATATAGTATCAGAGATTCATTTTTATAAGCATAAAATCAGAGAGAATATTTTCTACAATTTTATTATAAAAAATGGTTTTTATTATGATATTCCAAAAGAATTGGATAATCTAACTATAACTATATATATTCATGCTATGCATATGGTTGCAGATAAATTAACCTATCGTAAAGAAATAATGCTTAATGAGAACGAACCTTTTGATCCAAATACTCTTACGCAAGTAATTAATGAAATGAATCAAAATTTATTTCAACTGGAAGAATATGCCCAAAAACATAAATTAAAATTTTAATATGAAAATATCTGACTTAATTAGTGAATGTATTTCAGAATTGAAGGAAGAAGATTATAGAGGTGAACATTCAGCACCTGAACCAAGTAAATCTACTGCGCCTTTACATGATCTAACTCAAAACTTTGATGAAGATTTGTATAGTAGGGATGCTGTTAGATTATATGGTAATAATGATCCTAATGATAGGTTTACTATGTATATTATCCAATCAGCAAGGAATAAACCAAATATGCAAATTACTGTATATAGAGCTGTTCCAAAGATAATCACCAATAATGAAAAGATACGTGATTATCAGAAACAATTGGCTTATATCATGCAACATGGCAAAATACCTAGAGGTGTTGATAATTGGTCTAATAGAAGCGAATATTATGAATGGTTATCTAATGAGATTGAAAAATTATCAGCTAATCCTGTTGATGAATCAAGAGTAAAGATAAATAGTGGTGATTGGGTTACCATTAACCCAGCATATGCTAAAGAACATGGTGTAAGTCATTTAAATAATAAATATAGGGTAGTTAGGAAAACTGTTCCAGCGAAAAGTTTATGGTGGGATGGTGGTGATATTAATGAATGGGGGTATTACGCATAAAAAAAGGGTAACTAAACTAATAGCACCCTTTTTTCCAATAAAATAAAAATAAACAAAAGAAAAGGAAGTGTTAAATATTTCTTATTTCGTTAATAAATTGAATCAATAGATTTGTATTGTTTATTGATTGCAACTCTACAAATTTTAATGTTTCATCAGTTTTTTCATCAATATTATTCCAATAATATCTTGATAATTCAGCGTCAGTCATTAATTCAGTATTTTTCTTTAATCCGAGAAAGTCAGACATAACAGATATTGCTGGCAAATTAGCTTCATAAGCATTAAATTTCCATACGTAATTAATATCAATATTTCCACTTTCCCAAGGTTTAGCATTCAAAGCTTTCTTTATAACAGTAGGTAATGTTTTGATTGTATTTACTTCTGCTCTCCTGTATAGGAAACGTTTAACAATTGTTTGAATGTCTTTGTTGCCATTGAATGATACCAAGGTTACATCAGGCATATTATTTACGACATCGAAAAATGTTTCAAGTATTATTGCTTCATCAAATCCAGTGATTTTCTTTAAGATACGATCAACTTTACCTTGAACATCATTCATATAGATTTTACCATAACTGATAGTAATTATCTTGCTATATTCTGGATAATTAATTGCATATTCAGCATATAGATTAGCCATAGTAGTTGATGTTGAAGAATTATACTTCTCAGCCATAAGAATTTTCCAGTTTTCATACATATCTGGTTTATTCGTTTCGAGTTCATCTAAAGTAGCATACTCTAGCACTGTTTTAACGTTAAAAAAAAGCATATCGTAGATCGCTGCTTTATTAAAAATATCAGAATTATAGTTCATTTATTTTATGATTAAAGATTAATAATATGAGCAAAAATAAGTAATTAAAATGATTCAACCAAAAAATTTGAACACTTTTTTAATAAAACTTTTCTTTTCTTCGTCTACTATTTCAAATATTTCTCGAACATCTTTCAATGAATATGACTTAAGTTCTTCGAAGGTATATTTATCTTTATGTGATTTAAGAATTTGTTTAATATACTTTTCCTTTTCGATTTCTCTTAACTTATTACGCTTATCAATTTCAGCTAATAAATTATCACCATTTTCTATTATATTTTTGGCAATATGATCTTTATTGTGTTCGGCAACAATACTAGACACTTCAAGATATTGAGTCATAGTTTCAATATCATCCTCATATATTTCTATTTTGGATGTCATTTATTCTTCTGATTTATCTTCCTCTTTCTTCTCAAAAGAGCTTTTCTTTAAAATATCTAGTTCTTCATAGAATTTACTAGCATCTTTTTCAAGTTCTTTTTTTATTTGCTCCATTTTTTCTTGGAATTCAGCTTCTTTCTCAGCAATTCTTCTATTGGTAGCAATGATTATGGTGACGAAGTTGATTAAATCATCAAGGACAATCTTTTCAATTTTAGGATAGATTTTAACTAATTTACCATCTTCATTTTCATCCAATATTTCACAACCAATATATTCATTATCTTTATATACCCATTTTGCTGGCACACCAATTTCTAACACATACCAACCATTTACAGTATCTCTGGTTATTGAAAATAGATACCCTGAAATAGGACTTAGCAATTCTTCTACTGTACTCATATTAATTTATTAAGTATGAAATAAATATGGATATAGAAACCCATAATAAAATTTTTTCTCTGTTTGTTAGAGTGTAAGTAATATTTTCGCCTTTAAGGATAAAATACCCATAAGCTTTCATTACAAATGAAAATAACGTGTAAACTATATATAGTATTGCACTAATAAACGTTATTTGATATAGTTCTAATAATAATTCTTTCATTGTTCAGATTCTTCAGCAAGTTTAAAATAATTTTTTGTAGCCGAAATTTTAGTATTGATTAATATAATATTTTCTAATATTTCTTCAATACATGTTAATTGTACTTTATACATTACATTTGTATTATTAACAATACGTTCTAGCTCAGTTTCAGCCATATATAAATCATTACTTAATTTAGCAAGTAAATCATTTTTAATAGTAATTAATTCCATAGTTAAATTTTTTATAAAAGTAGTTATAATCTTTTAAGAAAGCAAAAGATTTATTTATTTTTGAGGTTATATTTTACAATTTCACCTAATTTATTAATAAAAACTGTTTTTCCTTTGATTGTTTCTGCTTTAGCCAATAAATTATCTGAATAAGTGAACTGAGATACAGTATAAAATAATTTATCACTTACTAATTGGTTGTAAAATAATCCTCTTATATAGCTATCCATACTTTCAATTTCATCTTCAGAGAAATTGGTAACGTTTTCATCACCCTCTTTATCTATGAAAATTAATTTACCTGATTTTAGTTCAGCTAGAGCAACATTATTATTAGAATACTTAAACTCATATATTTTATTGAACTTGGTAACATCAATATTTTTACTCAAAGTATTTACTTTTACTTTTTCTTTTTCTAATATTACTTTATCATCACCTTCATTGACAATGATATTACTATTATTAATAGATTTATCAAATAATTTATATAGTTCTGCTAAAATTGCAATTATGTGCTTATCTTTTGTGGTACTAATATCGAAAATCTTTTTCCAAAATTCCTCAAATAGTTTTTTTGTAATATTATCTTTTGTATCAAATTTTACAGATTTATATATATTTTCATAATAATATGTATAAAAATATGATTTTAAACTATCATTATAATGGAATTTATACCCTTCTTCAGAAAATTTATCACATGCTTTTAAATAACACCAGTTATAATGATTTTGAATATCAGTGTCATTATTAAGACTTTTCTTATCAAGATAATATTCTGATATTATATCTAAAAGTAATAAGGTAAAATTTTTATAAATTTCTGTTCTTTCCTTTATTACTTTGATTCGTTGTATGTCGCTATTAGTACTCATTAATCCTTATTTTATTGGCAAATATATATAATTTTTACCAGATAATTACCAAATTTTCCAGTTATATAATAGGGTTTCATTATACATATAACCATCGGGCCACTGAAGGTTAGATTCAGGTGCTACAACAATCTGTTGATCTATATGTATATCTTTTTGTTCTGGTACATATCTATGTATTTTTTTACCAGTTCTTTCTTTTATAACTAATTTAGGTGCTACATTAAAATATGTTCCCATGTCTTTTTATTTATTATAAATACAATGAAAAAAGAAATGGCTGTAATAATTTACAGCCATTTCAGATTAAAATATTTTTAGTTATTCGAAATCAGTTGAATGATTACAAAATTTACATCCATTTATATATGCTTTATTTGGTAATCTAGTTTTTAGTATTCGTTTAAATTTAGCTTTTGTTATATACGCTTTATGATTATCACTCATTTTTGAGACACCACAAATAGGTCTAATTTCGCTTACTTTATGTACTTCTCCAGTGTGTGTGTTTAATAAATATATATATCCAAATAATTTTCTTAAAAAGTTCCACATAATTAAAATCTTTTATTAAATCTATTATCTACATAGGTATTTGTTTTATAACCTAATAGTTTTTTCATTTTCTTTACTTCATCAGATTCTTGAATCAATTTCTTTTCATCTGCTTCACTAAGCATAGTTTTTTTATTTTCAACAGCGAAAAGTTGTTTCTTTTCATTGATATAGTATTTCTTACAATCAAGAACTCTAACAATAGCTTCATTGATTTCCAATTTAGCTGAATCTTGTTTCAGTTTATTAGCATATGAATTACCCATACCATCAAAATGTATCTGTGACCATGATTCGTCTACCGATTCTGATAAAAATACTTCTTTGAATTTAAAATCAATAATGTGTGATTTACCCAATGAGTCTTTATATCTTCCAGTGATCAATGATTCTTTAAGATTTTCTTCATACTTTGGTTCAGTTTCTTTCTTGTTGGTAACAGGAACACTTACTTTATGGTACATTTCCCTATTTTCTCTTGCTTTAAGTCTATCTTGTCTCAATTTAAAATCTCTTTCGCCCATGTCAGTTTCCATTCTTTTTTCGAATTGTTCGCTTGGGTTTTCATAGATATAATCGCCTAGACCTTCTCTGTAAACATCAACTTCGTGTTGTTCTTCAGTAGTCATATTACGTTTAGGGATTTCATTACCTTTTTCGTTGCCAGAGTTGCCGACATTCTTTAAAGCTTCTCCTTTAGTTTTTGAGAGAACTTCTTTTTCAATATCTTCAGAGAATTTATGTGCATTATCACCTACTTCAGTAATATCGTCTTTAGTCTGTAAGATAGTGTCTAACTTAATAGTATCTTTTGTTCCACTATTTTTCATATCATCTTTAAAGTTCTTAGGATTTTGTGCTGTAACTCTATCGTTAATTATTTGTGAATTAGTTTTTCTTTCTTCCATCATTCTATTTAAATTATTTTGATGTTTAGAGAAAGCATTTAATTCTCTCTCAATATTTTCAAATAAATCGTTTTCGCTCATTTCACCTGCCCCAGCAGCACCCCTTTCGATGCCACTTGTTGGTTTTTCTGGATTATCTATAGTATTTGCCATATTTTGTGTTGTATCATTTGTTATGCTCGTAGGATTATCGCTAATCATTGATTGGTTAGTAGCTTCTTCATCCATCTTACCTGTTTCTAATGTTTCATCTTCTAACTTTGAATCAGCATCACTCCAATTTTTTATTGTATTTGAAGTAAATGCATTAGTATCATTAATTTCTTTATTATCAATTTCTGCTCTAGTTTGTTCATCTACTGCTGGTTTATCGTATTTTTTATGTAGAGCAGCATTTAAATGTAAATTTATTTCATTTATTTGCTCCAATTTCTTTTCAAAGAAACTAGATTCAGTTAAATAACTTTCACCAACTAACGAACCACCTGGATACATCAAGCCTTTAATAACACCAGCAGCAGATTTACCACCAATATTACCATTTCCACTATTTTCTTTATTATTAATTAAATCGCCTTTACCACTAAATGCAGCAGGGCCTGCATAACCCACATATCCAGCATCACCACCAGCACTTCCAGCAGTTGTTGTTTCTTCAATTTTATGATTCATTGCTACATCACCTACATCACCTGAATTATCAGCTTTAAACTTATCAATACTAGCACCTATTTTACGAATGCTATTACCTATAGTACTTGCGGTGTTGTTAGCAAATTTATCAATTTTTGTTGGTTCAACGTTGTGTCCCATTGACACATCCATATCAGATTCTTTCATAGATTTTTTATTTTTAGCATTAGCTAGTGCCTTTTCAGTATTTTTCTTTAACGCATTAATACCCGATTTATCTCTACGTTTCTTTTTCTTAGGTACAGCCATTTTATATTTTTGGAGAAATTTAGCACTATTAAGGATATAATCGTTGAACATAATATTCATAATGGTTTCATTATAGTGATATCCATATTTTTCTTCACCATTCTGTGCCATATCATCGTAAATCATAGTTAATTTAGGATCAGCAAATACCAATGCTTCCATTTTAGCCAAGCTAAATATCTTTTTCTTTAATGAGAATTCCCTTTCAGTCAATAATTTATCAACTTCATTTAAATTTATACCTTGTGAATCCATAGTAGTGTTAAATTTTTTATCAAAATTCTTAGCCATTGGAGTAATTGGTTTACTAAACGTTGGCTTAATATTATCTTCTTTTAAATGTCTTGACCCAAATTCGTCAATATAGTTTTTTGCTTTAATAAGTGCATCTGATGTACCTTTATAACCCATCATTGCTCTTTTTCTATGCCATTTACCATTTTCATCAATTAAAAAAATAATATAACAATATTCTCTACGATTATCATCATAAAACGTTTTAATGGTAAACCCTTTGTATTCTGTATCAGTTTCTTGCTGTTTCATATTATTTAATTGACGTTGACCAAAATCCTTTTTTCTGCCATAATGTTCTAAAGACTGAATCAAAAGCGTCACCAATAGAGTCGATCATTTCTTTCCTAGTCTTAGAATTATCGTGCATAATTTTAGCAATTTCCTTGTCTAAATTATCTGCTTTAAATTTATTAATTTCACTATTTATAAGACTTTTAATCTCTTTTTCAGTCATTTCTAAATTATTTATTATAAATACTCAGTAATTTTAAAAAGGTTATTTAGTCAACAAATATATACCCACAGCACCTACGCCAACACCTACACCAAATATAGTAACTTTTCCACCAGTATTGCTTAAAAAATTACCTATTTTTTGCCACCCATTTGGTTTAATCTCTACTTTATTTACTTGTGGTATAATATAACTATCAATATCGTAAACTTTAAAATATTTATTGGTATTTGATACACTGAATGAAACAGGATAATCACCTTTTTTATCTTTAACCCATTGAAAATTTATATTTTGAGTATTTGGTATATATAATTGTAAGAATTTTAATTTAGATTTAGTGTCTGGTACTTCCATTACGTTATTAGCTACAATATTATATATAATATCCTTTGTAGAGTCTTTATAAGTAATTTCATTAGTTGATGGATTATATGTGCCAATAGTTGATTCTAGTGAGTCAATTTTGACCTGTAACTTAATATTAGCTGCTGCAATAACAATATTTGTTTTATTAAGTTCCTTAACTCTATTCATTAAATCTATTTGGTTAGCATTTAGCTTATTATTCTTGTTAGTAACTTCTTTAACAGTTCCTTGTAGTGTTAATTTTTCAGCAACAACTTCATTATATTTATTAGTATAAAATCTAACACTATCATTTAAAGCATTAGTTGTTTTTACTTTATCACTAATTTCGATTTTTAAACCTTGTAAACTACTTGCTAATTTATATATACTTATACCACCACCAACTAATAATAGAGCGACTATTATACTAACAGGTAATAAATTCAATTTCACCCCTTTTAACGTTAATAATGATTTTACTTTATCTAAAAATTTAGATATAATTTCGTTAATTTTCATAATTTAAAGTATTAATTATTTCCACCACCCTCAGTTTTATTAGTGGTATCATTTTTACTGGTAACTAAAGTCATAGCAGAGCTACCCAATATTAAGCTAACTAAAGCATATATAACATTACCATCAATGATTTTATTGTTATATGCTGAATATATAATTAATATAAAAAACATAAACATAGAACATATTGCAATAAACCTCTTTGAACTGGCTTCACTACTGCTATTAAGTAGTTTCATAAAAAAATTGGATTTTTTTGTTGTCATTTTTATAGAAAATTTTGAAAATATTTAAAAAACTCTGTATAATAATCTTCGATTACTTTACTAATTTCATCTTTATTCGGTATCTCAATACTCATATTTTTATCGTAGTTAATATCATACCCACTTTTTGATGCGTCTGAACTAACTTTATATACAAACTCAATAATATCATTAACTGATCCAGACCAAAATATACTACCATTTATTACCTTAATTGGATTTAATTTAGGAATAGCTTCTAGCTGTTTCAAACTATTAGTTAAACCATCAGTTACATGCTGTTGATCAATTGGGGTTATATTAATAGCTTCATTTAAAGCTATTTCATTTAACATACGAGTTCTTTTTAATAAATCTCTCATAGACAAATCTTTAGCTTTATTCTCTTTAATAATAGGTTTAGGTGTATATTCGTTTGTTCTAATCCTTTTAATTAAGACTTTTATATTGTTAGCATCGTTACTCATTGTATATTATTTTATCATAAATACTTAGAAATATGAAAAATACTATATAAAAGAAAAAGTATTAAAATAATATCACAAATTTGGCAATAAACTTATTAGTGCTGTATTTATATAAAATATTTAACTATGAAAAACTGTGTACATTGTGGTAGTAATAAAATTTATAAATTTGGTATAATTAAAAATGAACAACAATATCATTGCGATGATTGTAAAAGAGCATTTACAAAAAATACTAATCCTAATCGCAACTTAATTGTTAATGATGAAAAATTTTGTACTAGATGCGAATCCTTTAAACCATTATCAGAATATCATTATTATAAAAATAAACCACGTTCTAAATGTAAAGAATGTTTTAATTCTGATAATAATTCTAGGTTTAGACGATATAATATGAATATAGATTTTTTTAATGAAATGTTAATTTATCAAGATAATAAATGTAGTATTTGTAAAAATAATTTTAAAACAAATAAACACGCATTTATTGACCATGATCATATTACTGGAAATGTAAGAGAATTGTTATGCCCTAAATGTAATGCGTTATTAGGTAGTTGTAATGATAATATTAAGATACTTATATCAGCAGTATCTTATTTAAAAAAACATCACAAAACAGGCAATTATAGGGAACAATTGCCTGTTTTGTGATAATCAAATTTCTGGCAGTATTCATCTATTTGCTGCCAGAAATTTGCTGTCAATAATTTAACTCATACTTAACGAAGATATCCCATCGCTATCTTGCAGTACATTAATAACATAGTCTGGATTTACTTCATGTTTATGCTCAATGATGATAACTTTTTTCATATGATTTTTGATTAGCTGTAATATTTCTTTGAATTCTTCAACTGAATTATCATCAAGTTTTCCCATTACTTCATCCAACAAGAATATTGCTGGTTTTGATTTAACGTTTATCTGATTCAAGGCAAATTTGATAACTATACTTGAAAACGTTCTTTCTTTACCTGAAGAAGAAATACAATCAACAATAGAATTTGGTCTATCATTAAATACTAATTTAGGTTTTAGATCATTTTCATCCAACCATACTGTAAATGGTGAAACCGATAAAATATTATCCAACGTTTCATTAATTTTAGGTATAATATAATTGGTAAGCATTTGTTTTGGAATACCATTACGATGCACACAACCTTCATAAAGTTTAATCAGATCATCATGTTTTTCTTGCTCTTTATAAGCTATAATGGTAGCCTGTTTACCCTTAATACTATTAGCAATATCATTTAATTTCACCTTATTTATAGTGATAGTACTGTTATAACCTTCCAATTCATCTTCCAACTCTTTAATCCTAACTTTAGCCTTGGCTATACCTATTTCAATCTTTTTATTATCTTCTATTTGAAGTAAACTATTGGTATAAGTATCTAATTTTTGGTTAAATAGCTGAATATTAAGAGTTTCATTGTTTATTTTAATAGGTATTTGTTCGAGTTGCGCAACCAATGATTTTCTTTGTTCTACATCATTTTTCTGGTTTTGTAAATCGCCAATACTTTTTAATACAGCAATCATTGTAGCTGTTTCTGCTGAAATTTTAAATTCTATATTAAGAATATTTGTATTTTCAGCTACTATTTTATTCCTAACCAATACTAAATCATTAGTTTCTATACCTTTAATTTCTTTAGCTATTTGAAACATTCTTGATTCATGATCTACTATTGTATCATTAATATGTTTTTGATGTTCAGCATCCAATGGCTGGTGACAAGTAGGACATATTTTACTTTCTCTTAATTTTCCAATAACTTCTTTGAATCTAGTACCATCTTTCTTAAGATTATATATTTTACCATTGATCAATTCAATAGCATGTTCTTCATCCCTTATTCTTTGCTCACAAGCCTTAATTTTTAGCTTTTCATTATATTCAAAAGTTTTATGATTTTCTTTTTTCTCTAATAATGAGATAAGTTCAGCTTCATTATAGGTATCAATTAACTCTGATATACCTTTTTCAAGCCTTGCTTTTTGAACATTAAACTCAGCAATATTATTTTCTCTAGTTTTTATTTTACTCTTAACATCCTCAACGTTAAGGGTATAAATATCATTATCAATTTTGTAGAGTTTTTTTGTTAAAGTTTCAAGATATTCTTTACCTTTTGCAATAGATTTTTTAGTATCAGGTATACTAGTATCTTCAATTACTTTTATTAACTCGTTAATTGATTTAATTTCTTCTTGTTGATTAAGAATATTGTTATTGAGTGCTTCAATATTGAATGGATTAATTCTAGACTTTTCGTTTACTTTTTTCTTATATTCTTTTAAAGCATTTAGTTTCTTATCAAAAATATCTAAACCACTATCAAATAATAAGCTATCAATAAAATCAGCCATATTATTGGACAATATTTTATTCAACGTATCAGAAGTAGTCATTACAACCCTCATGAAGTTATCATAGCTACCTATAATAGTATCAATAACTTTTTGTGTTTTCTTTCTAGTTTCTTCATCCAATTTATCAATTGAATTATCATCTACCATTTCATCATCAGGAGAAGTTAAAAGGTAATAATTTAAAACAGTTGGTGCTCCATTAATTTGACCATGTTTGTCTTTCTTTAATGTTGTTTTTCGTTTTAAACCATAAAACTGACCACCAGATTCTATTACACCATACGCAGAGCAATAAGTGGCACTATTTCTATTATTAACATACCTTAAATCGCCAAATTTCATTTGTGATTCGGTTTCCAATGTATTATTATATAATAGGTATGCTAATGAATTAATAAAAGACGTTTTACCCATTTGGTTTCCAGCAACCACTTGAAATAAACCATCTTGATCTCTCCAATCTATATCGAATTTACCATATGACCTATAGTTTTCAACACCAAATTTAATTATATTCCATTCACAATTAGTATGTTCTTCAACTACTATTCTTGGGATTATTTCATCAATGTCTAATTTAATGAGTTCATCAATTGTTACATTTTCAACACCTATTTTAGTGAGATATTCTTTAAAAATATTATGCTGGATAACAGTATCATTTACGTTCAATAAATTAATGGTGTCGTTTACATCAATTTTATTTTCCTCTATAAAATTCTTTTTATGAGTGGTTGAAATAATATTGTATTTGGTTT
>ERZ1034365.694-NODE-694-length-18323-cov-4.632522_pt1 | contig 18323 bp, 11 predicted proteins | sample MGYA00520615_ERZ1034365 | MGnify/ENA primary metagenome ERZ1034365 (study PRJEB33736, sample SAMEA104284505) | Azolla filiculoides | biome: Urban; feature: Water surface; material: Ditch water | place: Netherlands | collected 2015-10-28 | depth 0-0.1 m ... | reverse complement strand
TGCATTGGTTGCATAGGAGGAAAGAAGAGTATCCACTGCTCCGGTTGTGTAGTAGCTGAATTTCTCAGAACTCCATACTGGATCAGATTCAATAAGAATACCACTTACATCATTAGAACAAAGCCAAATACCACTTGCTGAGTTAAATTTTACCGTCTCATTATCAGCACAAGAAAGTATAGCCTTACCAAGTGTATTTACAGTAGGGTCAGATTCTGAAGATAATTTCAAATCCCAAGCAGTAATCTGAGCATCAGTTACAAATCGATTACTCGCATCGGTTCCAATCTTTGATGGACTAATGGCTGCACCGGCTGCAATTTCAGTATCAGTAATAATCCCGGCTGCAATCTGTATATTATTGTATGTTCCTGTTACATCTCATCAAAATGAAGCCCCAGTTCAAAGTTTTGCGTTAAATGAAACCCAATCAGTAAAAGTCAGTACTCATGAAACAAGTGAAGAAGCGGTAGGAATATTTGTAAGATTCCCCCAATGCATCAAGGCTTGTCAACTCGTCTGAAGTTGTGTACGAGTATAGTAGTTTGTAGAAATATTTCCTGATAAAGTTGCAAGTGCGCCCGTTGTGGTTGCTAGATTATTTGTAAGATTGAGAACATTTGAATCAGTCATTGCAAGTGCACCAGAAGTAACATATCCTCATTTTTCTGATATCCAAATAGGATCAGATTCAGTGGTAATAGCACCAGAAAGAGCATTGGAACAAATCCAACGACCATTTCCAGAATCCCAAGAGAGAATTTCTCCATTGAGACATGCAACACCATTGGGTTGGTATGTAAAATATTGACCTGCAGCACTTATAAGTTTACTGATACTTATATTATTAATATGGGCATCATTAATGGAACTAATACTAATATCATTTCCTGAAATAGTTCCATCAAGAATCTTATCCGTTGTTACTGCATCGGATTGGATCTCACTATTTCCAACTGAACCATTTGCCAATTCTGTACTGGTAATAGAATCAGGAGCAATGGGTCATCCACCACCTCAACCACTTCATGCTGGAAGTGAATTCCAATAATCAATGTTTGCTTGAGTTACAAATTTATAGTTACTATTGGACTGATCAATTTTTGTCGGATCAATATTTGCTCCTCCAGCAATATCTCCATTTGTAATAGTTCCATCCTGAATACGATCGGTTGTTACCGCATCAAGTGCTATCTTTGCATTCGTAACAGAACCGTCAGCTAACTCTGTAGTACCAATAGAAGCGGGGGGAACACTTCCACCACTTCAAAGTGGAATAGAGTTCCAGTAATCTACTTCTGCCTGAGTTACGAATCGTGCGCCAGTTCCTGTAGCAACTTTATCTGGATTGATAGCTCCTGTGAAAAAATGATAGTCTTGAATAGCTCCTGTAGCAATATTTCCAGATCCGATACTTCCACTTCCTAATGCAGTATTATATACGTTGGTTGTAGAACTTCCTCATCCTCCGCCTCCAGTCATATCATTACTACATATCCAACGACCATCTCCAGAACTATATCGAAGTATTTGTCCGTCAGAACAAGCAGAGATTTTCGTACCGTCAACTGCTCCAGTTGCAATATTTTGACTAAAAATCAAGAGAGATCCACTTGAAATATACGGAGTTACAGAGCCTGTTTTCGTTGGAGCAGAAGGTAATGTTCAGAGTGATAATGATGTTACCATTTTCTGAAGCTCTGTAATCTGAGTAAGTAGTGAGTTCCAAGAATCCACCTGCTTCTTACTTACAAACATATATTGTTCACTCTGAGCAATTTTTCATGGATTAATTCCAGCATTCATTGCAACATCAATATCAGTAATTGAGTTGTTTGCAATATTCAAGGTAGTTACCTGTCATTCTCAAATATGTTTTGTAGCAATAGAACCATTTGCAATACTATAGGAAACATCTGCTGGAGCAGAAACATTAGCAATTCTCTCAGAAAGATCAGCCATCTTGGACTCAAGTGAAGTCCAGTAAGCTTTCTGTTCTTCAGTTACAAATGTGAGTGTATTATTTGTAATAATTCTTTCCGCTTCTATCATTCCAGAATCTGTCTGTTCTGATAAAAATTCTCCCGTATTAGCATTATTCGCAAGAATTGTTTCTGTTCCAGTAGATGAATCAATAGTATCTATCGAACCCGAATAAATAATAACCGGTGCTGGAGGAATTGAAGAAATATTTTGAGAATTTGAGTCAGTTTGACTTATTGGAGGAATATACGCCCGTTTTCTTGTCACCTTTCGAATAATTACTTCTCAAGAATTTGAAACCGATAGGGATCAAGTTTGAGTATTTACAGAAGGCTGGGAAGAAATGATACTTCCTGTAATGATGGTAGCTCAAGTATATCCTCATGTTATAGGTTTTTCTATGGATGGACTGAGACTTGGAGAAGTTGTAATAAGGGCATCCATTCAAGATCGTACCACTGTAAAAAATGATACAACATTATTTCCAAGACTTGTACCAAATGTTTCCCCTTTTGAATAATCTTCTTTTGCCGAGCTATACATGATATAACCAAGCAGCATAACAGTGGCAATAGTAGTCATTACCATTGATAGTGCACGAACGAACAAAAAACGCTTTACACGATAAATAATTTTTGTACGGTTTCAGGTATTTATTTCTTCTTTTTCACAAATATATTCTCGAAATGCTGTTACAATCTTATCATCCAAAGAAGATACTTCACTTGAATCATAAATTTCCTCGATTACCGTTATGGGAGGATTTTTTGATTCAGGAAAATGCTTCGGAAGAGAAGATTCTGAATAGTAGGCATCAAGAAGATGGAGTTCATTTTTCGTATCAAGATTCTCGGAAGAATCATTCTGGCTATGAGATTGCATATGGATGCGAAGATATATTTGTATACCATGGTATTGTGCCAGAGAATTCAATATATCTCAAAAAAGGAGATTGGTTTCTCCATATTTCTTATAGACATATTATATATAATCATGATAATAAATATATATTCATGGTTTTATACCTTCATCAGTATCATTGATAGTACAGGGATAGAAGGAAAAAAAATCAAGAAATTCGATAAAATTCTACCCTGTCAAATATTTTGACTTTTTCTGAGTTTTCAATATTATCCAGACGTCATTTTTAGATATGACCTATTTTGTTTTTTTGTTTCCCTGTTCATTCTTCAATGAATTTAGAAACGAAAGGGCAAGATATGTCGTTTCTTTCAATTTTTAATTATTTATTTTTGTTTCTATGGCGATCTCAAAAGATCTCAAGAATATTCGTAATTTCGGTATCGCTGCCCATATTGATGCTGGAAAAACAACAACTTCTGAGCGTGTTCTTTTTTATACTGGTATTAATCATAAAATCTGAGAAGTACATGATGGAGGTGCTACTATGGACTGGATGGAGCAGGAAAAAGAACGTGGTATTACTATTACTTCTGCTGCAACCACTACAACATGGAAAGGAATTCAACTGAATCTTATTGATACTCCAGGCCACGTTGATTTTACTATTGAAGTAGAACGTTCTATGCGTGTACTTGATGGTGCTGTTGCAGTTTTTGATGCATCACAAGGAGTAGAGCCACAATCTGAAACTGTATGGAAACAAGCTGATAAATATGGAGTTCCTCGTATCGCTTTTGCCAATAAAATGGATAAGACTGGAGGAAACTTTATGATGACTTATGAGTCTATTATTAAGCGTCTTGCTGGTAATAAGGTAATTCCTATTCAGCTCCCAATTGGACAAGAGAATGATTTTTCTGGAATCATCAATCTTATCAACATGAAGGCCTATACTTTTGAAGGTAAAATGGGTGAGAAAGTAGTTGAAATGGAAATTCCTGAATCATACCAAGCACAAGCAAAAGAATGGCATGAAAAACTTGTAGAAAAAGCTGCAGAACAAGATGATGATCTCATGAATAAGTTCTTTGATGCTGGTACACTTACAGAAGCTGAAATTAAACAAGGTATTCGAAAAGGAGTTATTTCTGATGCACTTTACCCACTTATGTGTGGTTCAGCTCTTATGAATAAAGGAGTACAACTCGTACTTGATGCGGTTGTAGATTTTCTTCCTTCTCCACTTGATATCAACGAATGAACTATTACTGGAACTGATGTAGATGATATTGATGTAAAAATTACACTCAAGCAAGATCCAAATGAATCTCTTGGTGCTATCGCATTTAAAATCATGACTGATCCATTTGTTGGACGTATTACTTTTGTTCGTGTTTATGCCGGTACTCTCAAGTCTGGATCATACGTAATGAATTCAGTATCTGGAGGAAAAGAACGTATTGGACGTCTTCTTCAAATGCATGCAAATAACCGTACAGAAATTGAAGAAATTCCTGCTGGAAATATTGGAGCTGTAATTGGACTCAAGGATACTAAAACTGGAGACACTCTTTGTGATGAAAGTAAGCCAATTGTTCTTGAACGTATGGTATTTCCAGAACCAGTTATCTCAATCTCTGTAGAACCAAAAACAAAAGCCGACCAAGAAAAAATGGGTATGGCACTCAATAAACTTGCTGAAGAAGATCCTTCATTTCGTGTTTCTACGAATTCTGAAACTGGACAAACAATCATGGCTGGTATGGGTGAACTTCACCTTGAAATTCTTGTAGATCGTATGAAACGAGAATTCAAAGTTGAAGCCAATGTTGGTGCTCCTCAGGTTGCCTACCGTGAAACTATTACTCAAAGTGTAGTAGATGAACGTGGGGTTCATAAGAAACAATCTGGAGGTCGTGGACAATTTGGTGATGTTATGATGACATTTGAGCCAATTAGTCCTGAAATGCGTGCAGCTGATCCAGAAGGACTCAAGGGAGAAACTGTATTCGTAAATAAGATTGTTGGATGAGTAGTACCAAAAGAATATATTCCAGGTATTCAAAAGGGGCTTGCTCAAGCATATTCTCGTGGTATGATTGCCGGATATCCAGTGGTTGATGTTCGTGCTACTCTTACTTTTGGTTCTTACCATGAAGTAGATTCCAATGAACTTGCATTCCGTATGGCTGCTATCAAAGCATTCCGTCAGGCTTCTAAAAAAGCTCGACCTGTTCTTCTTGAGCCAATCATGCTAGTAGAAGTAAATACTCCTGAAGAATATATGGGTGATGTTCTTGGAAATCTCAACTCAAAACGTGGTCAAATCATCGAAATGACTGAACGTGGTATGGCAAAGATTATCCGCGCTCACGTTCCTCTTTCTGAAATGTTCGGTTACTCTACAGATCTCCGATCATCTTCACAAGGACGTGCAACGTATGTAATGGAATTTGCTCATTATGCACATACTCCAAATAATATTACAGAAAAAATTCGTACTGAACGTGGAGTAAAATTCGAAGAAGAAGATGAAGAGTAGAAATTTGATTCTCTCTAAAAAAAATCCCTCAAAACATTTTGAGGGATTTTTTATGTATTTGGAACGAAAATACACTTTTATTTCTTCAGAAGATCACGGATTTCTTCAAGAAGAAGTATATCTTCAGCACGAACAACCGGAGCAGGTTCTTCTTTCTTTTTCTTAAGAAGTTTATTTATGAGTTTGATAAACAGAAATATACAAAATGCAACTATGATAAAATCTATCATAGACTGAAGGAATGCTCCATATTTTAAATCGACTACCTTCATAGTTCCATCTACTGCAGGTAAAGACATCTTAATAGCGAGATCTTTTACGTCTACTCAAGCTGTAAGATACCCAACAATTGGCATAAAGATATTTTCTACAAGCGAACTTACAATCTTTCCAAACGCACCACCAATAATCACTCAGACTGCCATATCAATAACATTCCCTTTCATGGCAAAATCCTTAAACTCTTTCAAAACAGAAGACATATAAAAATAGATAAAAGATAAACGAGAAAATAGTATCTTGCTTTCTGAAAAATACAAATTCAAATAAATGAATTTTATTTTCAAAACCCCATATACGCATCTATGGTATCAATCAAATTCCTTTGTTTGATTTCTTTTGAGATTTTCTTGAAATCATACTCAAGAAGAAAATCCCATGAAATAACTCAAGTTCGCTGATTTATATTTCACATTATTTCCTTATATCTTTCATCAAAACTATACGTATCCATCCAATTACAAAATGCGTTATATTCATCCTTATTCCATCCTCATTTTTCTTTATACATATCCCATAAAAATGGTTTTCATGCATGCATTGCACGCACTAAACTTACTTCACCACGAACAATATTTATATCTGAAATTTCCAAGAGATTTTGATAAAGCTCAAATGACTGATATGGAAGATAATGAATATTCCCTTCTTTTCTATACACTGAAGAAGCATCAAAACACCACACAACAGCATTCTTAGGAAGAAGACGGGAAACATATTCCCATCCTTCTGGATACATAAAAACAGAAACCCAGGAGGCTTGGGAAAGAATACTATCAGTACGAAAAAAATCACACCATTCTTCCTTCTTGAGATGTTCAGTTCTTGGAATTAATGTTCCACCTCCTCAGATACAAGGAGAATTCACAATATGGTGTACTGGGAATTTTACTGAGGAACATATATGTTCTACTCAATGCATTCCAACAATTCATGAATCAAAAGCGAGGTAATCAAAATGGAGTGCCCCCTGGAGAGTTCATGGTTTTTTTAAGATAGATTCAGGAATGGGAAAATTAAACAAAAACCATGCAAAATCTCAGTGTTTTCAATTTTCATATTCCAACTCACTCCACAATGAGACGAAAGAGAATGATGTTCATAGAAAATTTTGAAATGCAGAAGGATTATCTGTGTATATCTGAATATGGGTAAATGGATGTCTCTGTTTCCATGCATCTATAAGTTCAAGAGTAAAACCTATATCTCATAAATTATCTTGAACCCGTACAAAAACATCAATAGAAGTCATAATATGAAAAATATAAAAATCTATATATACTCTACTGGGTATATGAATTTCTATTTGATAAATGAAGAATATTGGCATATAATAAACATCTCTCTTATTAAATCAATATTCTTCTTATGCGTGCGTGCATACCCCTCTCAACTCATATTATACTTCTCCACTGAACTCACGTTCTTTTGATTCAAAAAGGGTATAACGATACCTCATGGCCTGGCCACTGGGGACTTCCTGCATGAAAAGTGGAAAATGATGAACTTTTTCGAGAATCTTCAATCCGAGAACTTGAAGAGGAAACCGGAGTAACAGTTGATGTTACAGATATTGAACATGAACTCATCTTAAATATACGAGCCAATAATGGAACTCGTGTCTACTATTTTTGAGTAAGTACCAATTGGATATGAACTCCGGAAAATAAAGAACTTGATAAGCATAACGATATGGGGTGGTTTCCTCTTGATAGCCTACCTGATCTTATTATACCTCATGTTCGATATGCACTTGAGGCGGTACAAGCTGGTAAAACCTATGCTGAACATGATTTTACTCAGATAGACGAAGAATAAACGAAAAGGAAATTTCACAAAAACAGGAAATGAGAGTATACTCGTTCCTATGCACTTATCTAAATCCAAGCATAAGAGGCCTTCTTATGCACCAACATTCATTGGTATATTTGAATATACTGGAAATAAAGCAACTGTCACTACAAAAGCAGGAGATGTTTATTTCATATTTGAAACCTATCGTCGCTGATATATTCATGGCGACATTGTGGAGATTATTCCAACAAGACGTTCAGAAAATACAAAACTTCCAGAGGCAAAAATTATAAAACTCATCTCTCAAAGTTCAAAACCACTTCTTGCCATTATTACAACAAGTCGATGATCAGAAAATAAATGAAATCCTCGACTCCATTTACGATTGGTTCACTGATTTGGCGATAGGACAATACGATCATGAGTTCCGATTACAGGAAAAGATGGAGATATTGTTATTATTCGACTTGAATGATGACCAACAACTCCTACTGCTAAGATCCTCAGATATCTCTGAAATAAAGATGAGGACGATATAGACGAGAAAGTTATATTATTTCGCCATGATGTTCGAACTCTCTTTTCAGATGAAGTTCAACAAGAGGCAAATTGATTTCAATCACCCACTCCTCATACAATATCAACTGGATCATTTGAATTTTCAAATCAAACTTTTCCATATATTGCAATAGATGGTCAAAATCGAGCTGATTTTCGCTCTTGGTATACCACAACTATTGATGGAAGTGATGCAAAAGATCTGGATGATGCTATATCAATTCTCACGCTTCCAAACGGAAATACACTCTTATGAGTTCATATTGCTGATGTATCAGAGTATGTACAACATGGGAGCAAATTAGATCATGAGGCATTCTTGCGCGGAACAAGTATATATATGCCTGGTAAGGTCATCCCTATGCTTCCTGAACACCTTTCAAACCATCTTTGTTCGCTGCATCCTTGAAGTCCAAAATATACCCTCTCAATACTCCTAGAAATCAATACTTTATGACACGTTCTCCAAACTCATGTCACGGAAAGTATTATAGAAAGTAATCATCGTTCAACCTATGATGAAGTTTTTGAATATATCATCCAACAAGATAATACACTTCATGATGAGGAATGGAATACAACAATCAATACATCATATACCCTATATAAAGCACTTGAAAAAAGAAGGAAAAAAGAAGGAAAAATACTTTTTACCACTACAGAGTGTATGTTTCGTTTCAGATGAGATGGGACCATAGCAGATATTCAAAAAAGGGAAAGAAATGAAGCTCATATGCTTATAGAAGAATGTATGGTATTAGCAAATGAGGAAATAGCCAAATGGTGTCAAAAGAAGAAGATACCATTTCTTTCTCGCATTCATGCAGCGCCAAATAGAGAAGTTGTCCCTATTATACGTTCTATCCTCTGACAAGAGGCCATAGATACTCAAGAAATAACACCAAAAATCATACGAGAAGCACTCGATAGTGCTCTTCCGAATGAATATTACAGACTTTCTCGTCTACTACTTCCAAAAATGTCAAAGGCAATCTATGCCGAGGAACCTCTCCTTCATTTTTGACTTGCTCTCGAATTTTATAGCCATTTTACATCCCCCATTCGAAGATATCCAGACCTCATACTTCATAGGATTATTAAGTATTTTCTTCGGAATCATTCGGCAATATATACACAAAAAGAGTTAAAAATAAAAGCCGAAAAATCCTCAGAGCGTGAACGAAATGCGGAAGTGGTATCTCGAATTATAGAAGACATTCATATGTGCAGATTCATGAAACAATACGTCGGGGAAACATGGGATGGAATTATATCTGGAGTTACTGAAAGTAATATCTATGTAGAACTTCCAAATGGTGCTGAATGAAGTATTTTTATACGATGAGGAAATCTCCTTCTCCATCCACTCACGGGGAGTTTAAGAACTCGCGAAGGAAAAGAATTCTATAGAATCGGGAACTCTATTCAGGTGAGTATTATAAGTATAGATGAGACAAATTGGAGAATTGAACTCTCTGAAACTTTCAGGCAATAATATAATTATGCCATCATAATTAACGTTGCATAATAGACTCCATGTGTTCATTTCTTTGTCAGTGATCACTCATTATAGGATGCAAGTGTTGAAAACTTTTTTCTTGCATTTTCACTCGTCTGTAAGGTATGAGCAAAATGTGAAAGCTGATTAGAAGTTATAAGATTTTGTCATTTTGCCTGACGAAATCCGTTTAACTTTTTTAAATCAATCTGATGAACGAGCGATGGTATCTGTTTATTATCATCAACCGTTTCAAGAAGAAAGGAAAGATATACACTTCCAATAATCATATTCACATAAGGATTACTCGCATGAAGTTGCAAAACTTTAATAATCTCTTGATACTGCTGTCTTGGCATCTCATTCTTTGACTGCAATTGGGTAAGTCATTGTTTTGTGATTTCGGGACAAAGTTGAATAACATCTCGTGGAATTTTCTGAAAAAATGAACGATATACCATCATTCATCGACCAGATTCAATCTGTCCTTTTTGATTGTATTTGCCTCTCATATCATCAAATACAATATCACGTATTTGCATAATACCCTTTGCTCCTGCTTGAGAAACAAGATCGGATCGGAATCCAGATTCCCTTTCTATAAGGCTCGACATAATTGATGGACTAATTCAAAGTGCATTTGCAAGTTTCGTTGCTACCGGTTGAATAGATCTATTTTCAGTGTTTCAGTTTATTTTTTCCGATATAACTATTTTTGAAGCACACACTTCTTGACGACATTTTTCAGTTGCTTGTTTTGTTGTTTCTTGAATATGAGTTTTATGAGTATTTTTATTTTTATATGCTCGATCAATTTCAACATCTATAATATGAGAAGTAATACATTTTCCATCTCGGAAAACTTGAAGCGTTCCATTTCAAAGAATATATTTATCTCACGTTTTAGGATGCCCAACAGATGCCTCTATAAGAGCAGCAATCTGTTTCCATTCAGGAATTTTCAATTGCCGAGAGAGTACATCAAAATATCCTTTCCCTTCAGCTATGGTAGCATTTTGAGGAGATAAAGACTGAACGGGTGTATTTTTTCACTCAGAGACCTTCCTGAATTGAGAAATGGAGTGTGAACCTTTTTCTTGTTGATTCATGAGTAATATGATTGTATATAACATACCATACCATATTCCTGCTTGCAATGCAAAATTATTGACATAAAACGGATTTAGTATATAAATACTAATATTAACTCAACCTTATGCTGATAATTCAAAACAACACACCAAAAAAATCAATACACCAAAAGGGGACACATCTCCTTTGTACTTTTTTTGCTGCAGCAGTATTTTCACTCTCTAGCAACGTTGATGCAAAGAATCCATCCACACAAAATATGCATGATATTTTTAATCGATATATTCATCTTGAAGTCTGCATGACCGAAGATATGATTTCAAAAACAACAGATCTTGCAACCATTACCTATATGCGAAAACATATTCGTGACCTTCATATCTTAAAGAATTTATCGAACCAACCAGAAAAACAGAACGAATTTGAATCGTTTAAATCAGTCATTGAGAAAAATCGAAGCCGAATTGGAATTCGTTGGGGGGATATAGACGGATATACATGCATAAGAACCGGAAAATAAAAATCCTTGAGGAGTTATCCCTCAAGGATTTTTATTTTATAAAATGTTCTGACCAAGGATCTTTTGACCCATTTTTCACATCCTCCATTGATTCATCTCAGAAAACAGATGCATGTATTGCAGTAAGCAGGATGAGATCGTCCATTTCCTCGGGTGAAAATCCTTGTCTCATCTCCTCAATTTTCCCAGTTTTTGGATTATATCGTGGAGCCATCATGAGAAGTGGTCTTACAAAATCACGGAAATCCTTTGGACGATTCCAAAAATCCACAATAGTCAGAATGATTCTCTCATGTTTTTCAATTGCCGCTCTTACATCTTGAGAAATGGGTGGATTTTTTACTTCTTGAACAGGAGTTTCTTCGTCAATAAAAAGTTGAATTTCACTAAATGGCACGTATCCATCTGAGGAATTATCTCATAAAGTTACAGTATTCTCTTGCATATTTTGAAATAGAGTTAGATTTAATGTATTTTACATAAAGTTATATATTGTCAATATTATATTGACTGAATTTGACATCATTATATATATAAAGTATAATATATAAATAAATCTCTACTTATGGAACAGAAAAAAACTCAACTTGATTCCCTTCTTGGAAATCAGAATCAAGAAGTTATAAAACTCAAGCAAGAACTGCATGAAAATGTCATACCCCATGCAATATCACCAGGAGAAACCGTTGCTTCTATTGCTCAAAGATATAACATGGAATCGTATCAAGACCTCCTTATCCTGAATCAGTCACTCTGAAAACAAATAGTTATGCGTGGGAAAAACCCACTCATTCATATCTGAGAAACAATATTTGTACCAAAAGATCCGATAGAATTTCGGAAAAAGGTAGCAATTTTGCGCGTTATCTCGGAAGCACAAAGCACGAGTGAAAAAGTTGGAATGTATGACCGAAGTGTCTTAAAAAGAAATATTCGAGGTACTATATTTCCTCAACTTCCCGTATCTATATGACCAAAGCTTCTTACGGGCTTTATTCGGTCACAAGAAGCATCATTTGATCCAAGACTCCCAAGAATTGTAGATCATTCAAGACAAGAAAATGTAAGTTGTGCAAATCTGATCCGTACACTTATGACACAGTCTATTGATATGAAAGATGCTTCAAGAGAAGAACGAGCATTTTTTCAAAAGCAAAAAATAGATGCATGGATGTTACCAGAACAGATGAAAGTAATAGGATTTAAACCAAAGATATCTCTCATGGATGCTTTTGATGATTCGAAAATACTTGAATCGAATCCTATAAAATCAGGACAAGAATCATCCTATATTTCGCAAGTAAAGAAACTTGGAAAGGAGCTCGAAACATCAGCCCCATTTAGCCTTGTTCCACTCTATTTTACATGAAGCAACTGGAAATGAGAGGTCGTCAATTATAATTCTTGAAAAACAGAAAAACACTACAATACCCATCAATCCATGCTTCTTGGAAATGCAAATCTTACACTCAATGCACATGAAGTTCCCATCATTCAAAATTGAAAACTCACATCATTTGGAAATGATACAAAACGTATCCAAAAAGAACTAGAAGGATACGAACAATTGTTAGAATCAACAAAAAGAACATTAGATGAAAAAAAGGAAAAGGTACTTTCCTCAATTGATATTACAAAAAATCCAGAACTCGCGAAAAAAGCAAATGCCATCAATGGAGTGATTCAAAGATATGTACGGCAATTTCCTGAAGAAATACAACAAGAAAAACAAAAAGAACTTGAAACCCTATTTCAAACAGAAGATATCGTACGTATAAAACGGGATCTTGCGAAGATTATTCATTGGACCGTAACGGATGATGATGCTACCTATATTGTTGCGCTCCAATCAAGAAAGCGACGAATAGAAAATGGTGTAAAGAATATACTTACACACCTCAATGAAAGTTCACATGGAGAGATAAGTCCGGGTTCATTCGAATGACTTGGAAAGGATATAACCTCTCTTCCAACTATCAAACGAGCTATCTCACAGTATCTCTGATCTCTCCAATCTATCCAGAAAACGCAAGAAAATATTAAAGAAAAACGAGAAGAAATTGAAAATCAAAACCAGAAAAAAATAGAACGAATCAATGAAATTCAACAAGCCACTATTGAGAATATTCAACTCAACCACACACTCGAGAATCAAAAAAAAATTCTTACAGAAGCCGAAAAAGAATTACTTCAATCACTCGATCCAGAAAAAAATGAATTTCTAAAAAATCGTCTCACTGCTTTTGATTGAAGAATCAATACCATTGTCGGAGAAGATAAAAGGAAAAGGAATTTATTTATGAAAGCGCTTGAAGTAAACGATATATCTACTCTAGAACGAGTATTTCATCAAACAGCCAATGATTCAAAATACCTTCAGTCACTCTACAAAACCGATAAAAAAAATAAAAATACACTGAGAGAGATACGAGGAACTCTTGAGTCATGAAAGCAATCTGGACCAATTCCTATCGAAAAACTTGGCTCGCTCGTACTTTGAGATGCAGTCCTTCAAAAGGCTATTCAATCATACAATAGTTCCATACAAGAAAAGCAATCTCTTGAATGAAAAATACAGTCCAATAAAGAAAAGTTAGAGAAACGAGAGGAGCTCCCTCTTACAACATTTGTTACCCATTTTGTTGCATCAAGGGCTGATTATTCATCTGCTTGGAATAAAATAGGAATCGACTCAATTGAAAAACACCTTCAAGTCTATGCAGAATTAATTCATATAACCATTTGATGAAAAGAAATAAATCTTGCTGAAGAATGGAAAAAGCCATTGAATGATCGTATACGCATAACTCCAGAAGATACATTTACAATTTCTGGACCACTTATGGTAGATGGATGGCACTTATGAAATAGTGACGATAAGGATAAGCGTGCTAATATGAATGCTCGTACACGCTTCTATTTTGAGCTCATTGGTACTGGAAAACTCCTTCCCACTGAACTGATAGAACCAGATAAAAACTCTGTATTTAGAAAAGAATCCTATGATAATCCGATTGATTCCCTTCAAGTGAAATGAACCTATGATCTTCGATTTGCTCGGAATGAAAATGGGGATTTTACCTATACAAAACAAGGAAAAAGAATTTCAGAAAGCATCGAATCAGTCCTAAAAACATCAATTCCCATCTTTGAAAAAAAATCATTTCATGGACTGGATCTTACAAAAGAAGAAGACAGAAAAACGTATGATGCAAGAATACAGATATTTTATGCAAGGCAAATTAAAGCGCTTGAATTAGCATGATACCTTCAGGATGAAAATATACTCAATAAAAGCGCAACAAATGTAAATCGTGCTATTCCGTATTTTGAAACAAATGGAGTGAATCCTGTATTTCGTGAGTATGTTTCAAAAGCAAAACAATCACGCACTCAACAAGCATCTGAAACAGCACAATTTCGATCATATATTGAATATACTGTATACCCCTGAGATTCTTCCGGATCTGTTATTACTTGAATTCTCCAAGAACTCCAGAGTCAGAAAAAAAGGCAAGAACAGTATAAAAATCTCACTCTTTTAGATGGAATCAATCCAATACTTGCAAAAGAATTGGTTCGTCGCATTATCGATCAATCCCTTCGATCAAATAAATTAATTGAATGAAAAGATATTCTTGCTGGGAATATACCACCATGATTCCATTTGAAAATCCATATAAAAGAAATCGATCATATTCTCTCTGGAATGCAATCTCTCATGGTTACAGATAGCACTATCGATACTATCCTGAAAACTGAAGATAGGAAAATTCTTGATGCAACCATATCACATCCATATAATCGATCACTCGTAAAACAAGTACTGGTCCTTGAGAGTTATGAACGTCCAAATGGGCAATGGTATAAACCTGAATGAATTAGAAAAGAAATTAAACAAACTATTCAAGAATATCCTGTTCTTCAAAAGGTAAAAGCCATTAGCTCCTATGGAGATTTTCAAATACGAATCAAAGGACTTTCAAATGGCTGGAATAAAGAATGGCCGAGACGTGAACACATAGAAAAAGCCATTGCAAAATTTGAAAAAAAAGAAGTTCGTGAGTACATCGAAACTCACAAAAATAGTACACTCACTACCGATCTTGCCCAATTAGAAGGAATAAAAGTACTTCTATCGAAATCTCCTATGAATACTGAAGATTTTTGAAAACTCACGAACACATTGTTATCATTGTTTCGAATAGACGATGGGGATAATAACAGTATCGTTGGAAAGATCATTTCAGCTTCCCTCATGGAAGACAAATTAAATCTTCATTCTATAAAGTTGGATGGAATTATGGAGAAAATTGGCGAATCAAGAATAACTCCAAATGATACCCCAGAGCGTATACAGTGATTCAATAATACTCTTCTTCTTATGAATAATTTATGAGAAAAAAAGGTACTCTATGGACTAACGGAAAATTATATCCTTCGAGTACTTGAAAGTCTTAGTATCTTGAAAAATCATTGAAAAATCCTCACAGCACCGGAAATTAAAACTAAATTCTTTAGTGGAGCGCTTATGTATGGTCCACAAACTTTTATGAAACATATAAGCTCAATTCGTGATCAGATAGCACTCTCACTCAATCCAAAAGAACGAAGTACTCCCGAATTAAAAATCTATCATGCACTTATGGCATTTAATAATCAAGTATACGAAATAGAAGAAAAAAAGATTCCTGAACGAGAAAAAGAACAACTCCTTATGGCTGAAATATATTCATTTCTTTGAGATAAAGAGCTTCGTTCTACTTTAGATTCATTCACAAATACTCAAAATAAAAGAATTTCGAGTAGTATACTTCCTGAAAATATTGAGCTCTCTTGAGATGGATTTCGCAATGTATTCTTTAATTATCCAAGAAAAAAAGATACATTTTCTAATCTCACAAAGGTAATGTAACTCGTACTCTCTTCCGTGTACTTGATTGCCCCGATATAAGCTCAATAATGGTATCTTTTTTACAATCCAAATATTCATAGAAATAACGGATAAGTTCTTCATTTGCCCTTCCATCCTCAGGAATAGCCTTTACTCGTATCTTGAGAGTACCATCTGACATTTTTCCGACATATTCCGTTTTTTTTGCTCGAGGAATCACCTTTATGGTATATGTAGAGCATTGTTTTTGTGTCATGATTTGAAAAAATAGTACTTTTTAATATAGTGCAATCCTATTATTTTGACTGTTCTGATATGCTTGAGTATAAGGTGTTTTGATGTAAAACCAATAAATACTTCACTGAAAAATGGATGGATCACCCATTTCTTGAGGGAAAGTGAGGAATATTTATCGCATCCTGTGTCGTTACTGATAAGGCAAAAGCAAAATGGGTGAAATTTGCTCGAAAACGACTCGAAAAACTTCCAAAAGATGCATATCTTTTCCTTTCAGGATGTTGAAACCTAAAAAATGGGATGATTGATCCACATTTTTTTGAAACATACCATGAACTTGCTGATTACAAAGAACAGATTGTACTTCTTCCAGAAGATCCTGAAGACTATGTAAATAATAGAACAACTTGATTACAAGAAAGAATCCGAAAATTTCAAGTTCTTTCTAGTAAAAAACAAATTTTTACACGAAAATATATGGTCATCCAAATGGGATGTGACAATTTTTGCACTTTTTGCTTAACGGTTCAGGCACGTTGACGTCATAAGTGGAGACCTGAGAAAGAAATTCTTGAAGAAATACAACATTTTACAGAAAATGGGTGAAAAGAAATAGTTCTCACCGGAACGAATCTTGGTGCATGGTGAGCTGACAGTTCAAATGACTATCATTCATCTCAATTTGTCTCACTGATTCATACCATTCTCGCGAGCACAACCATTGAGCGTATACGGATCTCCTCTCTTGGAGTGGAATTTCTCAACGACGATTGTATAAAACTTTTTTGAAAAAAACGAATAAATGCCTATGTACATTTATCTATTCAATCTGGATCATCGGATATCCTGAAATGAATGAATCGCCACTATGATGCAATTATCCTTCAAGATGTTCTCAAAAAACTCAGAGCAGTACAAAGAGAAGATGGTATATCTTTAAACATCTGAGCTGATATTATTGTTGGATTTCCTTGAGAATCTGAGGAAGATCAAAAAAAATCAGAAGCGCTTATTCACAAATATTGAATTACCCAACTTCATGCTTTTCCATTCTCTGCTCATGAAGATCACTACAGCATACCTGCTGGAAAATATGAACAACAAATTCCTGAACATATAAAGACACGTCGCTTAAATTCAATTCTTTCCATAGGATGAAAAGAGTTAAATTTGTTTCTTCAAAAGCATGATGGGATAAGACTCCGGGTGTTAATCGAAAAAACAGATGAACACACCATTTTCCAATGATGGAGCGAAAACTATATCTCTTGTAATGAATGAAACTTCACTCCAGATATATGATCGCATCTTTGTCGATGACATATTATTACTGGTATATATAGATATACAGGAATAAACGCTGGAAATTCTTTCATGGAAAACGACTAAAAAATATTCTTCATTTGAAATGAAGAATATTTTTCTTACAATGGTCGTATCCAATTTTCATCACTATGCGCATATCTCTGATTTTCCTATGTATCTCTTTGTTTATTTCATGATGTACATGAAAGTCTGTTCCTGAATCCATATGAACTCTCAATGAGTCTCAAGATAGTACGGGTTCTATTCAAGAAAATACCATTTCCTGATCCATAAGCAATACTGGGACAACTGCTATATCAAGTGGAGTTATTCTTCCAACATCAGCTGCTTATCAATGAGTAACTGATTCATATGGATATTCATTACAAGAATCTAAATATACTGGACCAACTATACAATACATTAAGAATCATGATACGAAAAGAATTCAATACCACGATACAAATATTGATTGGGAAATGCAATGAATGGAATATGCAAAATACCATGATGAAGTAACTGATATAGAAAAATCATGAGAGAATATTAAACTCACAAAACCAGCAGGAACTTTTGAAAAACAAGGTGATACTATTATATATACCAATCCTACAGTGACACTTGTTATCTGAAAAGACTCTATAACATATCAAACAGCCACAGAGGCATATACTATGAGTGGTGGAGATTGGGCACATACAACTCCAACAAATACTGATAGCAATCGTTAATATATTTTCTTTTATGAAATACTTTT
>ERZ1034365.693-NODE-693-length-18351-cov-3.467002_pt1 | contig 18351 bp, 16 predicted proteins | sample MGYA00520615_ERZ1034365 | MGnify/ENA primary metagenome ERZ1034365 (study PRJEB33736, sample SAMEA104284505) | Azolla filiculoides | biome: Urban; feature: Water surface; material: Ditch water | place: Netherlands | collected 2015-10-28 | depth 0-0.1 m ... | reverse complement strand
TTAAAACAGGGCTTCTACGGGCGTAGTGTGATTAACGTTTTCTCAGCCCCGGGGTTTTTACACACATTTCCCCGACAAGCTCAGTTGCAAAAATGTTCTCCTTCATCGTCTGCAACACCAATGAAGTGAAGAGCCCCCTAGTCGACGCTAGATTCCAGGTCGAGAGCGGCACCTGGGCTAACGGATTTGAACTTGCTTATGCAGCTAGTTCGAAATCAGACGATTTAACGTCTGCATTTATTTTTTTGCACGGATTATTGGTTAACGAGATCATTCCGGCTTCCTCGGCCCGCTTCCCCTGCCTCAACATCCAAAGTCGAGACCGTTCACCCCCAAGATTTAAAGTGCTTTCACACTTACAACTTGGAGAAAAAGAAACGTATTTCTTATCCCCTATTTAGTTTTCAATTTCTTGCGCCGTCGCAACGTTGCCTCAAAAATTGAGGTATCGAAGCGGCGGTGAATAAAGTGTAAATCAGAAAAGCGGGAAGGTGTTAATCCTCGTATTTTGAGGCAGCGCGAGAGGCCTTGCCGCTCATCGCACGCGAAACTACACGGGAGACTTCACGATCAGCCTCACGTTCCTTAATTGCTTCACGCTTGTCATGAGCCTTTTTACCTTTGGCAATAGCAATCTCAACCTTGGCTCTTCCATCTTTGAAGTACAACTGAAGTGGGACAAGAGTCGTTCCAGAATCCTTTAACTTGCCAATCAATTTGTTGAGCTCTTGCTTGTGAACAAGAAGTTTGCGATCTCGGCGTGGAGTGTGGTTTGTCCATGTTCCTTCTGTGTACTCAGGAATATGAACACCCATCAACCACAGCTCACCGTTATTAACCATGGCGAAGCCATCGATTAAGGACGCACGACCCGCACGAAGTGATTTAACTTCGGTACCAGTTAGCACCAATCCGCATTCGATTACATCAGCGATTGAATAATCGTGACGTGCCTTCTTATTTTGAGCAATGACCTTGCGGCCTATCTCTTTAACCATGCCGCATCACCACCCCAAGTTCGAAGCAACTCATCTATTGAATCGCAGGATCCAATTCTCTCACCCAGAGCGCTTCTAATAGACCAGATTTTCATAAGAAAAAAGAGCCCCCGATTTATCGAGGGCTCTTTTTTGAGAAAAATGCGAACTAGACCTTCAGATAACGGCGCAGCGTAATCACTGAAGCCAGGATTGAAACAACTAAGCCTGTAGCCAGAAGGTACGCAGATGCAACCCAAACCTCGCCCCAACCAAAGAACTTGGTAAAGGAAAGCAATGGAGCGACCTTTGAATCAACAACGCTCTTTAATCCTGCAAGTAAACCTGTGGCTAATCCCCAACCGATAACAGCTGAGATAACGCCTTCAAGTAAGAATGGCAGTTGGATCGACCATGAAGATGCGCCAACAAGTTTCATAACACCGGTTTCACGGCGACGGTTGAACGCTGCAATACGCAATGTATTAGAGATCAACAGCGCCGCTGTTAATACAGATGCAAGACCAACAGCAAGTGCACCATTACGAAGCACCGCTAGCAATCTAAAGAACTTCTCCAAAATTGTTCGCTGATCTTGAACAACATCCACACCTGGACGTCCGCTAAATGCGCTAACAATTACTGAAAATTGTGTTGGATCCTTGAGCTTCACGCGGAATGACTCTGGCAACTGATCTGCAGTTACGTTTTGTGCAATCGCTGAATCCTTGAAGCGCTCCTGGAAGCGTGTGTATGCCTGTGATTGTGATTCATAGAAAACGCTATCTACAACGGTCATCTCTTGAAGATCCTGTTGAATTGATAGACGCTGATCTGCTGTTACAACTCCAGCTGCACATGAAGGTGAATCTGAAAGGTTTCCACAAAGGAAAACAGATACTTCAATCTTGTCATACCAATAATCCTTCATAGCGCCCACCTGAGCATTTGAAAGAAGACCGATACCAAGCAAAGACAATGAGATCGCTGTTGTCACAACAACAGCAAAGGTCATAGTTAAGTTACGACGGAGGCCAATTCGAACCTCGCTTAGAAGAAACCGTGCGCGCATGTTCTCTCTCCGTCCTTAACCCGTGTACCCGTAAACGCCACGAACCTGGTCGCGGATTACATGTCCACCATCGAGTTCGATAACGCGCTTGCGCATCTGATCCACGATGCCAGCATCATGTGTTGCCATCAAAACTGTTGTGCCCTCGCGGTTAATGCGATCGAGCAACTTCATAATCCCCACAGATGTTGCTGGGTCAAGGTTTCCAGTTGGCTCATCCGCAATAAGAATTGGTGGGCGGCTAACGTAAGCACGAGCAATCGCTACACGCTGTTGCTCACCACCTGAAATCTCTGAAGGCAAACGATCGCCCTTATCTTCCAAACCAACTAGTTCTAGAACCTCTGGAACCTCGCGGTTGATTTCCTTTTGTGAGTATCCAAGTACGTGCAATGTGAATGCAACGTTTTCGGTAATTGTCTTATTTGGAAGCAAACGGAAATCTTGGAACACGGTTCCTACTTGGCGACGAAGCTCTGGAACCTTGTGCTTTGCCAATGTTCCTAAATCTTTTCCAGCCACATGGATCGCACCTGAGGTTGGACGCTCTTCGCGAAGAACTAAACGCAAAAATGTTGACTTACCTGAACCTGAAAGACCAACGAGGAATACAAACTCGCCCTTCACAATTTCAAGATTTACAGAGTCAAGAGCTGGGCGCTCCTGGCCTGGATAAATCTTGGTGACATTCTCAAAGCGAATCATTAAATCTCCCATTGCATCTGCGGGGTGGAATATCGGGGAACCACCTTCGACCTGCGCTTAGTTTAAGGAAGACGGGCTGAAATACTCGGATCTAACGCGAGTTTGAGCGTGAAGAAAGTGTGAGATTGCGCAGAATCAGCGAGTTCTCAGGTATTACGAACTGCGGCGCCAGCGAATTCCGGCTTCGATGAACTCATCGATTTCACCATTTAATACCGCTGATGTATTTCCGGTTTCGTAATCTGTGCGCAGATCCTTCACCATTTGATACGGCGCCAATACATAGGAGCGCATCTGATTTCCCCAAGAGCCTGAGTTATCGCCCTTCAGCGCATTGATCTTTGCCTGCTCTTCTTGGCGGCGACGTTCTAAAAGCTTTGATTGCAATACAGCCATAGCGGTTGCCTTGTTTTGAATCTGTGAGCGTTCGTTCTGGCAAGAGACCACAATTCCCGTTGCAATGTGAGTTAAACGAACCGCAGAGTCTGTGGTGTTAACGCCTTGCCCGCCAGGACCTGATGAGCGGTACACATCAACGCGAATATCTTTTTCATCAATCTCAATGTGATCACTTTGTTCAACAACAGGAACAACTTCAACACCTGCAAATGAGGTGTGGCGGCGGCTCTGAGAATCAAATGGAGAGATACGAACAAGGCGATGTGTTCCTTGCTCAACTGACAATGTTCCATAAGCGTAAGGTGCTGAAACTTTAAATGTTGTTGATTTGATTCCCGCTTCTTCAGCGTATGAAGTTTCAAGAACATCCACCTTGAAGCTATGACGCTCGCAGTAACGCAGGTACATGCGCATAATCATTTCTGCCCAGTCAGCGGCTTCAACGCCACCTGCTTCAGAACGAATGGTGATCAATGCGTCGCGATCGTCGTACTCACCATTCAATAACGTTTGAACTTCTAATTCACTGACAGATTTCTTGACCGCATCAAGTTCTTTCTCGGCATCTTCAATTCCGCCTGGCTCACCAGCGGCTAGTTCAAAAAGGATTGGTAGATCTTCAACGCGTTGGCGCAATCCTGACAACTTCGCAATCTCGGATTGAACACGAGATAAGCGGCTGGTGATCTTTTGTGCAGCCTCTGGGTCATCCCACAAATTAGGAACGCCAGCTTCGACCTCTAACTCTTCAGCCTGCTTGCGAAGCTTTGGCAGATCTAAAACCTTTTCAATTGAAACAAGGGTCGCATCTACCGCATCTATCTCTAATTGATATTCACGCGCGGCCATAGGGCAAGGATACTCGGCTCAACTGGTGCAGGCGAAATCCCAGTAAATACGGCGCAATTAACGAAGTCGAATTCCAAAGAGATAGAACCCCTCTTGAACATCATTAGTAGTTCCCGCAGAAGCGGTTAGAAAGACAGAATCTGTGGAAGTAAATGGAACGCGGAATGGAAGGTTCACCTCAGATCGCGTTTCAATAAAGAGAGATTGGCCATCACATTGATAATTAGTTAATTGAATCCCCTTTAGCTGCTGCCACTTCATATCTCCTTGATCCCGACTCCAAGAGTTCAGCTCGAGAAGAACTTCAACTCCGCCACGTCCACAATCGATAGGAATTGATGGGTGTGGTCTATGGGTTGCAATAGCCAAGGGAACGGTGAACATATTTGCTTTGCCTTGATAGTAGGAGCTCTTATCTAAAGTGTGAACACCTCGCTGCGCCGCCGCTTCGGTTGCTTGCACCAATGACCTCTTTGCAACGATTAAAGCTGACACATCGGTCATCACCATCAGGGAAGCAACGGTGATAACAAATAGACCGATTACAACAACGGCGATAGAACCGGTTTCATCCCTCAACCTTTTCCGCAACGCTTTTATATTCAGAGCCATGGTGAGAGATGTTCTTGTGCGCTTGCGCTGATAACTCGCCCAGTTTGTTCATCTGTGAAGGAAACCGTCAGCTTGATTCGGCCATTTGCTGATAAACAAGGAAAGCGGGTGCAATCCATACGAGTTCTTAGCGATGCAACTTCAGAATCTGTTAGGTGCCATTGGCGTGCAAGCAACTGCGTCGCTTTGCCTGATAAATCCCGTGCAGCATCATCATTTTCGCTGATGACGTAGACGCGAAGTACTTCCCTAGCCATCGATCGCGCAATCTCTTCATTGGCACTCACAGATGAAAAATGGTTCAGATAGATAAATATGGGAATAAATAGAGGAATGGCCAGGGCAACAAATTCAACGGTTGCGCTACCGGTTTCGGCTTTCAGAGCACGGAAGAGATTAGAGATTGCCTTTTTCGAACTTTTCATCGTAACCACCTGCTTCTATCTCTACGTTAGTAATACTTGTTTTGGTAATAGCTGTGGCAATTGCTCGGCAAAGCCCTTAATCATTTGAGGGCTCGACAACTGCAATGCCAACAACATCTGTGGCAGGTGCGCCGCCCATCAACTCCACTAACCCCGGAACTATTTGAGGCAATGTGTGTGAACGATGGGTCACAAGTAGTTGAATTTTCTCGATTCGGCCGCCGACCTCTAGAAACTCATCGCCGCTTTGATATTCATGAGAAATGGCACGAGCCGCTGCATCTCCTTGGGCCAAAGCCAGATCTGCATTGCGAATATTTGTTGCAACGATTACCTGAACTCCGATTAAAAAGAGCACCAGCATCGGAATTAACACCAGCGCACTTTCTACATTTCCATCCTCCTTCGCGACAAGTTTCAGAAAACCTTGCCAGCTGTGAACTTTCCGCTTTGTCTGTGGGTACGGAATAGTTTGCGCGTGGCACTTAGTGTGTGAGTTTGAATTAGCCCGAGTGTTCCTACAGGTTTTCACATCACAATCGGAGTGAAATAACTTTTGGAATTTTTTCGCAATTTTCATCTGAGACTCTTAACGAATGCCGTTCATGGAATCCAAAGAGTCCTTAAGGATCGCGGTAAGACGTGGAGCTGCGATTGTCCAAATCGCTGTAACCAAACCTGTTGTCATGAGTACAACTAGTACCCATCCTGGAACATCTCCGCGTTCATCCTTTAAACGGGCAAAGAATGAATCGTGCATAGTGATTAGACGGTTACGAAATGAGAGTTCGGCTAGTACCGCCTTCTCGGAAAATTTGTTCATTGCTACTCCTTGTGGTTGATGTGGTTGATGTATGTGGTTGATGTATGTGGTTGCTCGGTGCTAAAAAAGAATTGTGTCTCGATGGTGATGCATGGATTCAGATGGGCGGCCAGTTGTGGATTTCCTATTTTTCTTCTCTATCCCCCACTGACATTGACATAAGGGATGGCGGGCAATTCGAGTAGGTTGCGCTTGGATAGGCGAGGTGTAGTTGAAACACAATTGAGCACCTGTGAAATCTGAAATCCCAGTGTCAATTAATTGCAATATTGCTTGAACCGCAGCGCCCGCTATTTGATACGCCAAAGCAACAGGGATATCTGCAGTCTCCACAGAGGTTGGAATTAACTCTTGAACCCCAAACCTGTCTTGCTTGGCAAGAGTTAGACACCTGGCACAGGGTGATTCCCCAGGAAAAATCATCGGACCCAGATACGCAGCTCCTCCTGCGCTTTGTCCGACAAACAAATGATCCTGTCCATCTCGCATTAACTGCGAAATTAACTCTTGGGAATGTTCCGCAACTACCACTCTTAAATTTCGCTCTGGGATTGGCGTTGCAATACTCCCCTTCACATTCTTTGATGCCGTCGGAAACAGCGACCACTCCCGTGACAACTCTTCAATTCGTGATGAGAAATTCAATCCAAAATCAGTTATTCGCAGAACTCCTGTGCCCAAATCTCTATCCCCAATTGAGTTTGCAACTCTGCGAGATCCAATTGAGAACTTGGTATTTGTAACCCCGCTAGCCAATAGAGCAGCGTAAATCAGGGTTGCTAGACGATTTTCGCCATGAATCTCAACTCCAAAACTTTGTCGTGCTGACAAAAGTTCAACACCACCATCAATTACTCCGTCTATCCACGTTGTTTGGTTTAACTCAGAGTTCATGCGTACTTGAAGTTGTTTGTAAGAAGCATCATGACTTTGATCTTCTGTATGTGCAGCACGTTCTGCAATCGGAGATTGAAATCGATTGTGAAGTTTGATTTTTGAAGTTTTAGTGTCAAGCAGTTGGGCCAATCTCAACTGCTCAATTACCTTTTCCACTATTTCAATTGGTGCATCGATTTCAGAACTAATCTCTGAGGCTGAATGTGCTCCATCCAGTTTTGCAATTATCGCTCTTGCACCTGGATGATGAATTGAGATCGCTTGATGAGCAGAGGTGACAAGTAGAGATTTCTTTTCATCAACTTCCGGATTACCGATTCGCACACCTCGCTTGAGCCGTGGTTTGCAGGGTTCACCTTTTTGTATTTCTGGAGATTCAATGGAGATGCGGGTCACTCGTGCCGGATGAGAACCTCGGATATATCGACGAGTGATTTTCTGAGTGCTTGCTTCAACTGGTGAAAGGCTCTGGCCTTGATGTGAAGTGGTGTGATTGTTAAACGAAGGCGCGCGGCTTGAATCTGATTGTTGAGTTGTTTGTTTGGTCGTCATGCCGCGAACAATGCTGATTGCGAGCGCCTTGCGATTACCGGGATCTAAAAGCTGTGGAGTTCGGGAGGATTCTTTCCATTAAGAAAGGTTCCAGTCACCGTGCGCTATATGCAAGGCTCGAGCACGAGAGCTCAGCGCCTACCCGAGATATTACAAATCTTTTGAGCTTTAGATTTGAACGAAGTAATCAAGGCTCTCTACGAACAAACAGGTGTAGATGACAAATGGATTTTCTTGGCAAACAAAAGACCCCCGCACCGGATAGTGCGAGGGTCTTTCGTAACGCTAGACGTTTGCAGGTGAACGAGAGCTCACCTAAGCGAACGAAATTTAATTACTGTGCTTTGCCAAGAATGCGATTGACCTTGGTGCCACACACTGGGCAGATGCCTTGTGCCATGCGACGACCAGAGTCAGAAACCTTTACAGTTCCTTCGAATTCACGCTTCTCTTTGCACTTAACGCAGTAAGCGTCACCTTTGTATGTCTCTGCAGTCATTCTTTTCCTCCTATCGACGCTTGCGATCCCGTCGGGATGCTCCCCGTGTGGGGCAGGCGTTCGTGTATGAGGTTACCCGTCAACACGCTCATTTGAGCGTATCTAGGCCCCTTTATTTAGAAGTTTTTTAAGGGCTTCTGGGGCGGCGAGCGCGTTTTCCGCCGCCTCATACCCGCTCAGGTAGGCCTCAGCCAGCTCCTCCTTGGGGAATCTGGCCAACATCGCCTTGAACTCTGGGCCGTGATCGAAGATATCTAGGTGGATCGCCTCGTGAAAGAGGACGTAATCCAGGACGTAATCAGGAGCGCCCTTTAGGCGGTCGGAGATCCGAATCGAGCGGTCAATCCCCGTGCATGAACCCCAACGCTCGCGCATCGCCCGCCAATTAACCGATGCGGGTCGAGAGGAAATCTCTGGGGCAAACTCTGACAGCAGCTCTCCGACGCGCTTCTGGAGGCTCTCCTCGCTCATAGTGGCGGCAGCCTCTTGGGCGCGGATCCTTGCGACCATCTCAGGGACCATCGCCCGCTCATCCGCCTTGCTCATTCGAGCAGGAATAGAGACAACTATCCGCCCACCCTGACGATAGGCGGAGATATTTTTCTTGCGGCGGGTAGATCTGATCACGATGATCTCGCCCTCTGAGATTCCGGGCAGAGTTTCATCCTCAAGGGTCGGCTCAAAGGGATTCATCTGGTCATGAGAGTTCTCAAATTCAGACATTACGAACTCTCCCTTTCTATTGCCCACAATCCAACTGAACCAAATTACCTAATCAGCTCTGCCAGCCACCGCCGATCAAAAGTTTTCAGTGGCATTACCGAACCAAGAAAATAGTAGGACATCTCTCAACCAAACCTTGAGAGATTTACCTGTCGGCGGCGCGAGTTCTTTTCCAGAAATCGCAGTGGTCATATTTAAAGAAATTCTCCGAACTTTGTGGCGCTTTTTTGCCCTGCACTACCTGACAAAAACCGCCTTTGTCAACGTCGTGCTCATTTGATAATCGGCCAAGAAACACTTACTTTACGACTACGAACTCCTCGGATAACAGTTCTACGTCAGCAAGGGGAAGGCTGACTTAGAGCAAGTGACCGGGGAGTTCGCTTTTCTATTTCTAGGTGTTTTTGAAAGTGTTCAATGAATACACAACAAAGATTCTGCAAATGAAGCGGCTGAAAATGGGGTCTAGAGCAGCCCTGACAAATCATCAGGGATTTCAAGGCTCTTCATATAACTCTCAGCATTCAATAAATCATCTGCAGTTGGAAGAATTCCACTCCACACACGATCGCGAGCCTCTACATCTTTAATCTCGCGAACCTGCTTCCAAAAAGCTGTTGCTTCGCGCGCAAGTCGAGGTGAAACCTGCAATCCGAGCATTGAAGAAAATAGTTGTTGAGCCGGTGCAGATGTTGCACGACGACGACGCAAAGTTTCTTGAAGCGCTGCGATATTTGGCAGACGATCGCCAGCTGCAAGCGCAACTACTTCCTCGCTCCAACCATCAATCAACGCTAAAACAGTTTCAAGCTTTGTTAATGCAGCACGTTGTGCAGGTGATTCTTGTGGCGTGAAGATGCCGTCATTTAATGCGATTGTGAAACTTTCGGGGTTTGAAGGATCGAAGCCATTTCCAGATTCAAATGCGCGCTGTGCTTGATCTTGAATCGCATCCATGTCGATGTTAATTCCCTTGCCGTAATCTGTAATCGCGGTGCGAATGTATGCAACCAACCAAGGATTGTGCGCAAACAATCGTGCAATCGCAGCTTCACGTAATGCGTGGAAGATTCGAACCTCATCCATTGGAATATCTAGATCGGTTGCCCATTCCTTAATATTTTGTGGAACAAGGGTTGGATAAGCGTTATCAAGCAGCGGTAAGCCCACATCATGCGCACCAGTGACCTTGCCCGCTAATCCACCGATTGCTTGACCTAATTGAGTTGCAATCAATGAACCAATAAATGAATTAAGTAGTGCAGAGATCATTCCAACTGGAATCTGCATCTGCGGTTGTTCGCCGACAGGAGTCTCTGGTGCTTCACCTTCTCCGAAGGATGCTTGGTTAAGTAAATCGCCAATTGCAGATGACAAACCAAGAGCTAAGGGTTCAACAGTTGTTTGCCATCCAGCAAGTGTTGAATCAACCCAATCGGTACGAGCTAATGCAACATTTCCAGTGTTGGGAGATTGAGGGAAAAAGGTTGCTTCATTAAGCCATAGCTCTGCAATAGAAAAGGCTTGCTCAATATCTGACACATCATTTGCCCCAATTGGAGATGAGCCTTGAGCGGTCGCAAACTTCTTTGCTGTATCCCGGACAATATTTTTTGGCAGAGCTTCATTTGATCCAGTAAAACCTGGACCATTTATTCCAAGCTTTGAGAACTGTTCTTGAATCTGTTGCTGCATCTGTTGCATCATGGCAGCGAAATCAACCGGCTCATTAGAGTCGTCTGAGTTTCCTGGCGTGAATCCAAATGGCGTCATAGTTCAATCCTCCCAGTGTTGGAACAATTTTGCTTGGGGATTCATTCCCGCCTTCATCACATGTCCTCATTCCACAGACGGCATGCCAAACCAGTAGGGTAGGCACATGTCCAACGCATTTGCCGCTTTGATCTGGTGGGTAGTTCCCGCTGCAGGCCTCATTGGCGCGCTTGGCTACGTTGTGTGGGTGACAAAGTTTGAAGGAAAGTTCCAACAGGAAACTCAACGTTCTGTCGGCCAGTTCCAACGTTTCCAGGATTCTCTAAGAGATTCTCAAGCTCGCGATGCAGGCGCTGGCGTAATAATCGCCGGAGCTGCAGGCGCAGATGATGGTTCAGCTGATGATGCTGGTTCAGATGCAGGCTCTGATGCAGGAAGTTCTGCCGACTAAAGGCGATACGAAGTTACTTCGATGTTGAGATTTTCCAAACTCCCCCGCATAGTCACAATTACCGTAGGAATCTTTTTCGCTTTAGCAACTGTTGCACCACTTCCCTTCGCAATTGTCTTACCGGGTGAGGCGCAAAATATCTTTAAGAATGTCATCACAATCAAAGATCTTCAAAGTTACCCAGCATCTGGCCGTATTGATTTAATGTCGATTCGCGTCACAAATCCAGATGCTTGGATTGTGGGACCCGAAGTTATTTACTCATGGATTGATGCTGATCGCGCGGTGTATCCAAAGTCTGCGATCTATCCACCAGGAACAAGTACTGAAGAGGAAAGCAAGCAAGCAAAAGCCGACATGGTGAAATCTCAAGACACCGCAATTGTTGCCGCAGTTAACTATCTTCAATCACATCCAGAAGTCATGGGAAGCCAATCACTAGGTGTTGCGCGGGCAAACGCACTGGACGCAAAGAAGATTAAATTCAAAGTTGGCGAAACCGGTGGACCAAGTGGAGGCCTAGTCTTTTCTATTGGCCTAGTTGAACTATTGACTGAAAAAGATTTAATGCAGGGCCGTCATATTGCAGGCACCGGAACAATCACCGTTCGTGGTGTTGTTGGACCAATTGGTGGCATCAATGAAAAGATCGCATCGGCTCGTAAGGTCGGAGCAACGCTATTTTTTGCACCAGTAGAAAACGCTGAAGAGATCGCAAATATCCCTGAGGGCATCAAGGTCATCACTGTTGCAACCTTGGCACAAGCGATTTCATATCTGGAAAGAACCGCGACTAAAGCAGGTTAAGGGAATGTTCAGCTAGCTTTCTGAGCGCTCGACGCACTGTGTAATTGAAACTCATTTCCATCTGGTTTTATGCAAATCTCTTGCACCATAATCCTTTTTTAAGCCTTGATTAAGTTTAAAGGTGGTCATTTGCGCTGGCCTTTAACTTGGATTGGTAGGCCTAATCCCGTTGCGATAGTTTTGCCCCATGACTAATAACCCCCAGTTTCAACGCCCCAACTTCAAATTCAGCGGTCGCAAGAGCCCACTGGCTCTCACCGTCGGAATTCTTGTAATCATTGGAGCAGCATTCACAGCCTTAAGCGGTTTCTATGCAGATTGGTTGTGGTTTAAGTCGGTTGATTTCACAAACACCTGGTCAACCATCCTTTTAACTAAGGCGACCTTGTTTGTTGTAACAGGTTTAGTCACCGCAGGTTTTGTTCTACTCAATGTCGTAGTGGCATATAAGCGACGTCCGCTGTACGTACCAATGTCTCTTGAAGCTGACAACCTAGAGCGCTACCGAGGACAGATTGAAAACATCCGCGGTCGTGTGGTTGTACTCGGTTCACTTGCATTGTTCTACTTTGCAGGAACATCTGGAACAACTTTGTGGAGCACATGGCTGCTCTTCAAGAACTCAACTTCATTTGGTGTAAAAGATCCTCAGTTCAACATGGATGTTTCCTTCTTCGCCTTCCGCCTGCCTTTCTGGCAGACATTGATCTCTTGGGCGATCTCAACAATTGTTTTAGCAATTCTTGCTTCAACCGTTGTGCACTACCTATACGGCGGTATTCGCCTTCAGGTTCGTGAAGATCGCACGACAGTTGCGGCACGTGTTCAGCTATCTGTTCTATTTGGCTTAGTTGTTCTACTGAAGGCTGTTGCATATTGGTTTGACCGTTATGCGTTGGCGCTCAAGGAAAGCAAGCTGATCACCGGTCTTACCTACACAGATGTAAACGCTGTACTTCCAGCAAAGGCAATCTTGGCTGGAATCGCACTTGTGTGCGCTCTTCTATTCTTTGCAAACATTGTTCGCCGATCATGGGTACTTCCAGCAGCAGGAACTGCACTATTGGTTATCTCATCTGTATTAATCGCAGGTCTATATCCAGCAGCGATCCAGACATTCCAGGTAAAGCCAAGCGAATCTTCAAAGGAAGCCGCTTTCATTCAGCGCAATATTGATGCAACGCGCGCTGCTTATGGTCTTGAGAATGTAACCGTAAGCGACTACCAGGCAACCCTTTCTACCTCGGCAGGTCAGTTAACAAATGATGCGGCCACTATTGCAAACATCCGTTTAATGGATCCCAATGTAATTGCAGCTACTTTCCGCCAATTACAGCAGATCAAGCCTTATTACACATTCCCTGATTCATTAGATATCGATCGCTACACAATCGATGGCGTTAAGCGCGATGTTGTAGTTGCGGTTCGTGAATTAAATATCGAAGGAAACCCATCCCGTAACTGGATTAACGACCACCTTGTTTACACGCACGGTTTTGGTTTTGTTGCAGCATACGGAAATACTCGCGATGCAGATGGAAAGCCATCATTTGCTGTTGGAGATTTGCCACCAACAAAGGGGCTAGGAAAGTTTGAACCACGTGTGTATTTCGGTGAGAACGTTCCTAACTACTCAATTATTGGTGGAGTAAAGACTGATTCGCCTGTCGAGTTCGACTATCCAGATGATGCATCTGCAAATGGTCAGAAGAACTACACCTACTCAGGTTCAGGTGGAGTTCCAGTTGGTTCACTATTAAACAAGCTTGTGTTTGCTCTGAAGTATCAAGAGCAGCGCATTCTTCTTTCATCATTGATTAACAAGGATTCAAAGATCCTCTTCGAACGTAATCCTCGTGATCGCGTTGCAAAGGTTGCCCCATGGCTAACTCTTGATGGAGATTCATATCCTGCGATCGTTGATGGTCGAATTCTTTGGATTATTGATGGTTACACAACAAGTGCTGGCTATCCATACTCAAAGCAGACCACTCTCTCAAGCGCTACATCTGATGCATTAACTACTAATTCGACATCAATCACGGCGCAGGGCAATGAGAACATCAACTACATCCGTAACTCTGTTAAGGCAACGGTTGATGCATATAGCGGTCAGGTGAAGTTGTATCAGTGGGATGAGAAGGATCCAGTCTTGAAGACATGGAGCAAAGCCTTCCCTGGCACTATTCAGCCAAAGAGCAAGATCTCGAAGGAGCTGCTCGATCACATCCGCTACCCAGAGGATATGTTCCGAGTTCAGCGTGAAATCTTGAGCTCGTACCACGTTACAACCGCTGCAGCGTTTTATGGCGGACAGGATTTCTGGCGCGTACCTCGTGATCCATCAACATTTGGTGCAAACGCAGGAGCACAACCTCCTTACTACCTAACACTTCAAATGCCTGGCGAAGCTAAGCCAGAGTTTGCATTGACTACTCCATTTGTTCCACGTGGTGGTCGTGAAAACCTTTCAGCATTTGCTGTTGTTAACTCAGACTCAGGCGAGAACTACGGAAAGATTTCTGTTCTGCAGTTGCCACGAAGCACAAACGTTGCAGGACCTTCACAGGTTGCATCTAACTTCGAAGCTAAACCTGAAGTCGCAAATTCATTGTCATTGCTCCGCCAAGGTGGATCTGATGTTGTGCTTGGTAACTTGCTAACACTTCCAGTGGGTGGCGGTTTGCTCTATGTACAACCTGTTTACGTTCGTGCAACTTCTAACAGTGCCGCGTATCCATTACTACAAAAGGTGCTTGTCTCCTTCGGTGATCAAATCGGATTTGATGACACTCTTAAGGGCGCACTTGATCAGGTATTCGGTGGAAACTCTGGAACAGCTGCCGGTGGACAAAGCACAAATGGTTCAACTGGTGTAACAACTAACTCATCTCTTGCAAACTCTCTTGCTAGTGCAAAGAAGGCGTATGCAGATGGATTAGCTGCACTTGCAAAGGGAGACTTTGCAGCTTATGACAAGGCGCAGAAGCGATTGAAATCTGCACTTGATGCAGCGATCAACGCACAGACAAAGAAGTAAGGAAGTCTCGAGAAGTTTTGATCTCAGAATTAGTGTGAACATTCACAACTAAATTTGAGTGATTTACTTCAAAACTTCTTTTGATAAAGGCCAGATTCATGCGGGCAATTGCATGGATTTGGTCTTTATCTATTGGTGCGCATAAGATTGCATCACCGACGCGGGGTGGAGCAGCTCGGTAGCTCGCTGGGCTCATAACCCAGAGGTCGTAGGTTCAAATCCTGCCCCCGCTACTAGTAACAACAGCACAAAAGGGTCCTCGTAGAGGGCCCTTTTTGCTTCCCCCAAACTCCCAGCGGAATTGTTGTTTTGGACTCTTTTGCAGAATAAAAAGTTTGAGAAGCGAAGCGCAGAGAGGTTGAAGCGGCTCTCTAGCGAGCGGTCAAACTTTTTATTTGATTCTCAAAGAGTTAGTAACAACGAGGACGCTGCTCGCTGCCATGGCGGCAGCCGCATACAACGGCGATAACAACCCAGCCGCTGCAATCGGAATACCGATGACGTTGTACACCAACGCCCAACCCATATTCAGATGAATAATCTTTAACGTCTTCTTTGAAAGCTTCAACGCAGAGATCACTGAGCCAAGACCGGTATTCATCAAGGTGATGTCAGCGCTATTAATCGCTGTATCTGTTCCGGTGCCCATTGCCATTGAAAGATCAGCGGCGGTAAGTGCAGCTGCATCGTTGATGCCGTCACCGATCATCAAAACGGTGTGACCTTCACTCTTCATACGTTCAACGATTTCTAGCTTTGTTTCAGGCATTGCATGAGAAACAACATGTGCTGCATCAATGCCAACAGTTGTCGCAACAGATGCTGCAACCTCAGAGCTATCGCCAGTTACAAGCCAAGGAGTAATTCCCAAATCGCGAAGAGCTGAAACGGTTTGTGCAGCATCGCCCTTCAATTGATCGCCAATTGCAAATACCGCAACAGCAACGCCATCCCATGCCATAACTGCAATTGTTAATCCCGCAGCTTGACCGCGTTCAACAGCAGACTTAATCTCGGCGTGGAATTCAGTTGAGCTATGTGCAACCGCTGCTGGTGAGCCAATCAGAACTACCGGTGATTGCGTACCAATTGATACGCGACCGGCAGCACCTGAACCAGGTGTTACAGAGAAATCAGAGACTGAAAAGGTTGGACGAGCGTTCGCGCCGCCAACGGTTGAAATACCTGAAACAGCAGCTGTTGCATTTGCAAGCGCGTAACGGGTAATCGACTGTGCAACGGGGTGATTATTTAAGGCTTCAATCGCTTGAGCGGAAGCCAAAATATTTGCAGGGGTAACAATTTCAGCAAATGAACGACCAAGGAGCGCTGCTGCAGCGGTTGAAATCGTTGCATCCTGCACATTCATAACGCCCTCTGTCAGCGTTCCTGTCTTATCAAAGACAACTACATCTACATCGCGGGCAACCTCAAGCACGCGAGGTTCGCGCAAAACAATACCGCGTGCTGCTCCACGTCCAGATGCAACCAAAAGGGCAACTGGAGTCGCTAATCCAAGTGCACATGGGCAAGCGATCACTAATACTGTGATTGCAATAGAGATTGATTTGGTGAGCGTTGAACCTGTGAAGTACCAACCGGCAAAGGTTCCAATTGCAAGAACAGTAACAATCGGCACGAAAACCGCACTGATGCGATCTGCAAGACGTTGAATCGGTGCCTTTGTTCCTTGGGCGCTGATCACCATTGCGGTAATTCGAGCAAGCTCTGTATCGCTACCAACACGTGTAGCGCGAACAATTAAACGGCCGTTGTGATTTACCGATGCACCGATCACCATTGAACCTGGACGAACATCAACAGGCTTTGTTTCACCTGTAAGCATGGAATTATCAACGGCACTTTCGCCCTTAACAACGATTCCATCTGTTGCGATGCGATCTCCTGGGCGAACTTCAAACTCATCACCGATTTGTAGCTGCTCGATTGGCACAATCAGCGGGAATCCCCCGCGAACAATTGTTACCTCTTTTGCACCAAGTGCTAATAAAGATGTGAGTGCGCTACTTGCCTTTGCCTTTGCGCGAGTTTCTAAGTAACGACCAAGGATTACAAAAAAGATAACTCCTGCAGCAACTTCGGTGTAGACATCGCCAGCACCTGTTGAGTTGGCATAGATAGACCAACCAAAAGCGGCAAGTGATCCCATTGAAATTAAGTTATCCATTGTTGGATGGGTAATGTTTCGAATCGCAGCCTTGTGAATTGGAAATGCAACAAGTAAAACAACTGGAGCGCTGAGCGCAATAACTACCCATGCAGTCGGTGAGTACAAAGGATGTGGAAGTCCAACAGCATCTAGCCCTTGGTGAACCCACATATCTATCTGGTGATGCCAGCTCATAACCATTGAAATAGCTACCGCCGGTACGGCAAAGATAAATGCGAAGAACAACGCGCGTGCTGATTTTTTGCTGTGCAAAGTTACAGATTGGGCATCAACTAACAAGGTTGCTGAATAACCAGCTTTTTCAACTACCTTGATTAAATCCTTAGGGCTCATATCCGCGGGGGCCAAGATATGAGCTGTTTCTGTTGCAAAGTTGATCGTCGCGCTGACGCCTTCGACCTTATTCAACGCCTTTTCGACAGAGTTCACACATGAAGAACAGGTCATTCCCTGTACAGACAGTGTTACTGGTTCTAATAGTTGGCTCATTACCGACCTCTTTGTCTCATCGTGCGCTTCTTCAGATCTCTTCTAAAAGTTTTATTGCGCCTAGGGATTTAATCCGTTGATGACTGCATTGTGCAGCAATCCATTGGTTGAAACTCCACTGCCACCAAAGGGACCGTTTGCACCAGCGGTGTTTGTAAATGTTCCACCTGCTTCGCGAACAATGATGTCCAACGCTGCCATGTCCCACACAGCAAGTGATGGTTCTACGGCAACATCTACCGCCCCTTCGGCAACAAGCATGTGGGACCAGAAATCTCCGATGCCACGTGTGCGCCAGGCATTTGCCAGCATCTTTTGGAAAGGCTCTAGGCGATCTCCCCAACCAACAAAATCTGAGTATGAAATCGAAGCATCAGTTAATAATGAAACTTTTGAAACAGAGATCTTCTTCTCGTTAATTGATTGAGCAATTGCATCAAAATCAACAGCTGAGTCATAGGCGAAATCATCTCCTGATGTATCGCCAATACTTAGATCGTTTGGACCAGAATTAAAGCGCACCGTTGCACCATGTCCCTTTGCCGCGGCCCAACGACGCGCTAATGCAGGTGCACTTGCAATTCCAACAACAACTTCTTCGTTCCCGGATGCATCGACCTGCACAAGTGCGATCAAAGTTGCCCAGGTTGGAACTCCACGCATAAAGTTTTTTGTTCCATCGATTGGATCAATTACCCAGTAGCGACCAGAATTTCCCTTATCGCTTCCAAACTCTTCTCCAACTAAACCATCTGATTGGCGATGAGTTGCCAGCGCTTCACGGATCGCCGTTTCAACTGCGCGATCTGCATCTGTAACAGGAGTGTTGTCTGGCTTGTTAGTAACAACTAAATCTTGTGCTTGGTAACGATCAAGGGTGATCGCATCTGCCATGTCGGCTAATGCATGTGCCAGAGCTAAATCATCCAGCAGATCAAGTGAATCCTTATTCGTACTCATGGAGGCAGTCTATTCTGTGAGACAGCCATGCTTCTTGTAGAAAATCAGCCAATCACGCCTACAAAAAAGTGAGATTAGTCCTCTGTGACAGGTGCTGGTGAATCCTTCACGGCAAGCAAAGAACGAAGGCTTGCAAGGCGCGCAGTTCTATGAGGATTTGGAATGCC
>ERZ1034365.692-NODE-692-length-18362-cov-3.171944_pt1 | contig 18362 bp, 24 predicted proteins | sample MGYA00520615_ERZ1034365 | MGnify/ENA primary metagenome ERZ1034365 (study PRJEB33736, sample SAMEA104284505) | Azolla filiculoides | biome: Urban; feature: Water surface; material: Ditch water | place: Netherlands | collected 2015-10-28 | depth 0-0.1 m ... | reverse complement strand
GGGTGACAAAAATGCAGCCCCAGACGGCGCGGTTGCTCAAAACATCCATTGGTGAGATGTGCGACAGCTGGCGAAAATAAAGCGGGAAAAAGCCCCAGATGCCGTAGGCGAGCAGGCCGAAGCCGATGCCGGCGAGGTGATGGTTGCGGTTCATTGCTTCAGGCTTTATCGCGCAGGATGGCGAGGGTTGCCGAGCTGAAATCGCGTCGATAGAGGACGACCAGAATGCACAGCGCCAGGGCGGCCAGCAGCAAGGGATGGAGCAGCCAGCCCGAAGCAGCAAGGCCGAAGTAATAAGCGCGGATGCCGCGATTGAAATCGTCGCCGGCCAGATTGTTGGCACCGCCAAGACGCTGGGCAAAGGCATCAATTGCCGGTTCACCGGCCTTGCCGAGCGGCGCGGCACCGACCAGAATCGACAGCAAATTGAACTGGCGCAGCGACCAGGTGAATTTGAAATAGGCAAAGACGAAGCTGAGCAGCACCAGCATCAGTTTGATTTCCAGCAGTTCACGATTGCCGGCACCACCAAACGGCAGGTCGGCGGTGACGCTGATCAGCTTGTCGGCAGCGCCGAGCGCCGCGATCAGGCCGGCGATGATGTAAATGGTGGTGTTGGCGTAAAACGAAACGCTGGTCATCAGGTTGCCGATCAGCGCCGCATCGGTCACCCGAATCTCGCGCTCCAGCATGGTTTTTGCCCAGGCCATGCGGTAAGCCTGGGTGGTGCGAATCAGCCCGTTGTCGCTCCAGCGGCTGTGCTCGGAGAACCAGGCATAACCAGCCCAGCAAGCGAAAAAAGTGGCCAGAGAAAACCAGTCGACCGCAGAGAGATGGGGGAGTGCGTGCATGGGGTGAAGTTTGCCACAAGGCGGGGATTAAGCCTTGATGATCTGGGTGCGGATGCGGCTTTTTTGGCGCCGGCTAGTGCAGCAAAAGGCGGAAGTGTTGGCCTGCGGGAATGCGGACGGCAATTTCGGCAATAAACAGTGAAATACACAAAGCATGCAACTTGGCGGCCATCATGACCGGCAAGGCGGCACTATTTTCCAGCTCCAGTTCCTCATCATTGAGCATGGCCTGGGGCAACGGGCCGTAGGTGAAAACCAAACCGCTTGCGCTGGCACACTCGTGACCAATGAGTTCTTCAAGGTCTGTATCTGCTGTGCAATGGTATTTCATGATTGCCTCCGATGAATCGGGTCGCCTGATGTTGATTACGACTATTTCGGAGCAATGTTTAGGCCAGTTCAGATTGATCGAAGGTCGAGCTCATAGCTCGTACTACGTCCGCCGGCTTGCATATATTTCAAAGCGCCGTGTGTCAGCAGATCGTTGAAGTCCCGCAATGCAGTGTCAGGCGAACACTTGGCGATAGCCGCCCATTTGCTACTGGTGAGCTTGCCGTCGAAACCATCCAGCAGTCTGTTGAGCAACTTCACTTGCCGCTCGTTGAATGGCGTTGTTGCCCAGCGTTGCCAGAACCTTGTCTTGACCAGCACGGCATCAAGCGCGTGTTGCGCATCATCGACGGCTCGGTGCAAGGTGTCCAGAAACCAGGCCAGCCATTCTGTGACATCCAGCAAGCCCTTCTGGGTTCGCTCAAGAATGTCGTAGTAGGCCTTGCGCTCACGCTGGATTTGCGCCGACAGGCTGTAAAAGCGCTGCGGGCTGCCATCGGCGCGCGCCAGGAGCAAATCGCCAACGGCGCGGGCGATACGGCCGTTGCCATCATCAAACGGGTGCAAGGTGACAAACCACAGATGGCCAAGCCCGGCTTTGATCAGCGGCGGCTCACTCCGTGAAGTATTGAGCCAGTCGAGAAAACGCCGTGTTTCAAGCGCCAGGCGTGCTGCTGGCGGTGCCTCGAAATGGACATGCTGACGACCAATGGCGCCAGAAACAACTTGCATCGGACCACTGGCATCGTCACGCCATCCGCCAACGCTGATTCTGGTCAGGCCAGAATATCCTGTCGGAAACAATGCTGCGTGCCAGCCGAACAGTCGATCCGGGGTCAGCGGTGCAGCACAATGGGTGGTTGCATCAAGCACAACCTCGACCACGCCTTCGACGTGGCGATCCACTGGAGCGAGCGCGCCGATATCCACGCCCAGCCGGCGGGCAATGGAAGATCGCACGGATGCGACATCAAGCTGCTCGCCCTCTATTTGGCTGCTTTTGATCACCTCTTCGGTGAGTGTTGCCAGATTGGCCTCAGCACGCAAAGTCATGCCGACATCAGCCAAACGCCCCATCAAGAGGCCTTGGGCGCGACTTGCCTCAGCCATTGGCTCGGCTAAGGTAGCGAGGCCATAGCGCCAATTCGGCCAGTCAGGGCGTTGCCAGATGTATTTGTAATCACCGCTATTCATGCGGAGATTATGAATCGCATTCGCCGCATGCACCATCGAATCCGATGCGGCTTGCGCCGCTCGGCAAGCCCCCCGTCAAGCCTGATCGCCTCTACACTGGCCGCCTGAGCGCGGGTGCATCACCGGATGCGACGTGTGCAGAGCGGAGGCCAGCCATGAGGAGTCCTGTCACAAGCGCGACCCGGGTCGCATTGCTCAGCCTGTCGCTGGCCTTGACGGCCTGTTCCGGCCTGGGCCAGCAGACCGCACCACCCAGCCATGTCAACTCGCTCGGCATGAGGTTTGTGCGGATACCGGCGGGCGAATTCCTGATGGGCAGCGACGAAGCCCCGGAGCGGCTGGCGCGGGATTTTCCGGCCTACGAGCGCAGGCGCTTGCTGCAACTGGGCGACGAACAACCCGTGCACCGGGTGCGGATCAGCCAGCCTTTCTGGCTCGGCCAGCACGAGGTCACCGTCGGCCAGTTCCGTGCCTTCCTGCAGGCCTCGGGTCATGTGCCCGAATCGATCGCCGATGGCACCGGGGCCTACGGCTACAACCCCGACTACGACCCGGCCAGCACGCTGCGCGGCGATGCCTTCGAGGGCCGGGACCCGCGCTATTCCTGGAATCAGCCGGGCTTTGCCCAGACCGACCAGTCACCGGTGCTCAACGTGACCTGGAACGATGCCGTGGCGCTGGCGCGCTGGCTGAGCCGGCAGGAGAACCGGGTCTACCGCCTGCCGACCGAGGCCGAATGGGAATACGCCTGCCGCGCCGGCAGCCGGACCCGCTATCACCAGGGCGACGACCCGCAGTCGCTGCCGCAGGTAGCCAATGTCTTCGATGCCGCTGCCCGGCCCTACTGGCCGCGCTGGCAGGCCTATGCCCTGACCGGATCGGACGGCCATGCCTTCAGCGCTCCGGTCGGCAGCCTGGCGCCCAACGCCTTCGGCTTGCATGACATGCTGGGCAATGCCTGGGAATGGGTCGCCGACTGGCATGACCCGCAGTACTACGCCAGATCTCCGAGCACGGACCCACAGGGCCCCGAGGATGGTGAAGTCAGGGTCAGGCGCGGCGGCTCCTGGCACAGCTGGGCCCTGTATGCGCGCTGCTCGTTCCGCAACTGGAACACGCCGCAGACCCGCTACACCCTGGTCGGCATGCGCTTGCTGCTCGAGGCCGAAACTGACGGCGAGCGCCGCTAGCGCCCAGCCCAGGGAGCAGGATGCTAGAGCGGCCGGCGCCAGACCAGGATCCGACCGATGCAGGATTGCACGGTCTCGCCGGCCTGGTTCGAGGTCGTGATCAGGACCCGGACCATGCCGCGGTCGGGCTTGGATCGCGACGGGGTGATCTCGAGCACCTCGATCTCGGCGCTGAGCCGGTCGCCGGGCCGGGTCGGGCGCGGCCAGCGCAGCTCGTCGATGCCGGCGCCGACCAGGCCGCCGACCAGCTTGAAGTCGCTGTCGACCAGCAGCCGCATCGTCAGCGACGCGGTATGCCAGCCGCTGGCGGCCAGGCCGCCGAACAGCGTCGGGCGGGCGGTCTCTTCGTCGAGGTGAAAGGGCTGCGGATCGAAGCGGGCCGCGAACTCGCGGATCGCATCGGCATCGAGTTCGAGACTGGCCGAGGCAAAGCGCTGGCCCACGCTGAGGTCTTCCAGATAGAGGGCGGACGTCATTGACAGGCTCCGTCCGGGGTCAAGGCAGCAGGATGCTCGAGCCGGTCGTCAGCCTGGCCTCCAGGTCGCGGTGCGCCTGGGCGACCTGCTCCAGCGGGTAGCGCTGGTCGATGTGGATCCTGACCTGGCCGCTGGCGACGACAGCGAACAGCTCGTCGGCCATGGCCTGGGTGCGCTCACGCGTGCGGGCGTGGCTGGCCAGGGTCGGCCGCGTGACGTAGAGCGACCCTTTTTGCGCCAGCAGGCCGGGCGCAAACGGCGGCACCGCGCCCGACGAGTTGCCGAAACTGACCATCAGGCCGAGCGGCTGCAGGCAGTCGAGCGACTGGCCCCAGGTATCCTTGCCGACCGAGTCGTAGACCACCTTGACGCCCTGGCCACCGGTGATCTCGCGCACGCGGGCGACAAAATCCTCGCTCCGGTAGTTGATCATGTGCGCCGCGCCATTGGCGAGCGCCAGCGCGCATTTCTCGTCGCTGCCGGCAGTGCCGATCAGACGGTAACCGAGCGCCTTCGCCCATTGGCAGGCGATCAGGCCGACGCCGCCAGCGGCGGCATGCCAGAGCAGGTAGTCGCCCGGCTCCAGCCCCTCGGCCGGCAGCGTGCGCTTGAGCAGGTATTGCGCCGTCAGGCCCTTGAGCATCATGGCGGCGCCGGTCTCGAAGCTGATCGAGTCGGGCAGGCGGCAGATGCTCATGGCGGGCATGACGCGCAGGTCGCAATAGCTGCCAGGCAAGGTGCTGGCGGCATAGGCAGCGCGGTCGCCGACCTGGAGGTGGGTCACGCCTTCGCCGACCGCCTCGATCACGCCGGCACCCTCACCACCCGGGACCAGCGGCATGCTCATCGGATACAGGCCCGAACGCTGGTAGGTATCGATGAAGTTGAGGCCGATCGCGTGATGCCGGATCCGGACTTCGCCCGGGCCGGGCACGCCGACCTCGGTCTCGACAAGCTGCATCTGTTCGGGGCCGCCGTGCTGGGTGATGCGGACGGCGCGGCTGTTGAAGGTGGCCATGAAAAAAGCTCCTGCTGATGGGATGTGGTGCCAGCCTGCCATCCTGCCATGAAAACCGGTGCCTTCCGGCGGAGAGGCTTTTCACGGTACTGGCAATTGGCTACAGTGGCGCAACAGTCGCCACGAGACAGCGACTGGACAGGGAGGAGGGGCATGACAATCTTGCCAGCAGGATCCGCCACCAGGCACTGGCTGACCACCGGACTGGCGCTGGGTCTGGCCGCGACCTGCCAGGCCGGCATGGTCGTCACGACAGATCAGTCAGAACGGCAAGCCAGCCCTGTCAGCGCGCCGGCGCCCAATCCGCCAGCGCCCACCACGCAAGGGCACAAGCCGGCCCGCGCCAGCGTCAAGACTGAGCCACCGGCCGCAGAGCAGCCACTGGAGCGACCCAGCGGCAGACCGGACCGGCCGGGCTGGCCGGCCTGCTTCCGGCAGCTCAATGCCGCCGCCCTGAGCGATGACTGGGATGCCGGACGGCGCCAGACCCTGCTCGAGCAATGTCCGCCATGAAACCGCTTCAGGAGCCGAGCATGACCCGCAAGCCCTTGCCCCTGTACGCCCTGCTTGGCCTGCTGCTGACGCTGGGCGCCTGCTCGCCCTTCAAGGCCAGCTCCAAGGCAGCACCGGCTTCCCAGATCGTCAGTACAGCGGCGGGCCTGGATCAGCCCCTGGCAGATGACGACAGCGGGACGGAAGAAGCTGCGCCGGCCCACGCAGCAGAATCGCTACTGGCCAAGCTGCTGCTGGCCGAAGGCGGACGGCTCGAGGCCCAGGGCCGCTGCCGGGACGCCTTGCAGCATTACGAACCCGCGGCGCTGCAGCCCGGCCCGACGCAGGGCCAGGCGCTGGTGGCGGTCTATCTGTGCCAATGGCAACTGCAGCAGCCCAAGGCGGCGCAAGCCACATTCGGCCGATTGATCGCGCATGAACTGGCGCAAGGCCGGCTGCCGCTGAAACTGCTGTTCCGGCCCGGGGAAACCCGCTATCTGGCCGACCCCAGGGTCAGCGGCCCCTATGGCATGTGGCTGCGCCAGCTCACCGGGCCCTTGCTCGATAGCCGCGCCTGCCTGCGTCTGATCGGGCATGCCGGACCGAGTGCGGTCGAGCAGGAGACGGCCGAGCTGCCGCTGCGACGGGCCCAGGCCGTGCAACGCCAGCTCGAGGGGCTGGCACCCGCGCTGAGCGGGCGGCTGAGGTCCGAGGCCGCCGTAGCGGACGAAGCCCTGGTCGGCAGCGCCAGCGACGACTGGCGCGATGCGCTGGACCGGCGGGTCAGCTTCAGGCTGCGCCCCTGCTAGCAGCCTGGCATCGGCAGCGCCGGGCCGGGCTTGCTACAGTCAAGCCATGAACGCCTCCCCGCATCGCCTGGACCTGACAACCCTCCTGCTGCTCACGCTCGCGCCCCTGCTGTGGGCCGGCAACACCATTGTCGGTCGCCTCGCGGCCGGCTGGATTCCGCCGATGACCTTCAACCTGCTGCGCTGGTCGATCGCGCTGCTGGTGCTGCTGCCGCTGGGCGGCTGGGTGCTGCGGCACTCGAGCCCGCTCTGGCGCGAGTGGAAATACTACGCCCTGCTCGGGCTGCTGGCGATCGCGGGCTACAACTCGCTGCAGTATCTGGCGCTGCACACCTCGTCCCCGCTCAACGTGACGCTGGTGGCCGCCAGCATGCCGGTCTGGATGCTGCTGGTCGGACGGATCGGCTTTGGCGCGGCGGTGACCGGACGCGCGCTGTTCGGTGCCGCGCTCTCGCTCGGCGGCGTCGGCGTGGTGTTGACCCAGGGCGAGTTCGCACGTCTGCTGCAGCTGCGCTTCGTGCCGGGCGACGGCTGGATCCTGCTGGCAGCCTTCGCCTGGGCCTGCTACAGCTGGCTGCTGACGCGGCGCCAGGGCGCGGCCGAGATCCGGCAGGACTGGGCCGCCTTCCTGCTGGCGCAGATCGCCTTCGGTCTGGTCTCGTCGGCGGCGCTGACGGCGGGCGAATGGCTGCTGCCGGCGCAGGCACCGCAGATCGTCTGGAGCTGGAAGCTGGCCGCCGTGCTGCTGTTCGTCGCGCTGGGACCGGCACTGATCGCCTACCGCTGCTGGGGCGCCGGGGTCGGGCGCGCCGGCCCGACGCTGGCGAGCTTCTTCAGCAACCTGACGCCTCTGTTCGCGGCGCTGATGTCGGCCGCATTGCTCGGCGAGCCGCCCCGGCTCTACCACGGCCTGGCCTTCGCGCTGATCGGCGGCGGCATCCTGGTGTCGGCCAGGCGCTGAAGTGCCGTTCGGCGGCGGGATCAGGGCCTGGCGCGCGTGACCCACAGCACACCGGACAGCACCAGCGCGGTGCCGGCCAGCACCCAGCCATCGAACGGCTCGCCCAGCAGCCAGACCCCCATGGCGATCGTCGACAGCGGCCCGACCATGCCGATCTGTGCGGTCAGGCCCGAGCCGATGCGCTCGATCGCCATCATCACCATGATGACCGGCGCCGCCGTGCAGGCCACCGCATTGAGCAGGGACAGCCAGATCACCTCGGGCGCGACGATGGCAGCCGACAGTGGGCGCAGCAGCAGGAACTGCAGCAGGCAGAGCAGGCAGGCCACGCTGGTGGCCAGCCCGACCAGGCGCAGCGAGCCCAGGCGCTTGACCAGCTCGCCGCTGTAGACCAGGTAGAGCGCATAGCTGATCGCGCTGGCAAACACCAGGCCACCGCCGATCAGGGTTGCGCGGCCCTCGAAGCTGAGCTCGTGGCCGAACACCAGCAGCATGCCGCCATAGCTCAAGGCCATCGCGACATATTGCCGGGTGCGGATCGGGCGCCGGTACAGCAGCCAGCCCAGGGCCAGCACCAGGGTCGGGTTCAGGTACAGGATCAGGCGCTCGAGACTGGCGCTGATGTATTGCAGGCCCCAGAAGTCGAGCAGGCTGGCCGCGTAATAGCCGGAAAAGCCCAGCCCCAGGATGCCGAGCCAGTCACGGCGCGTCAGCGGCAGCACCGGGCCGGCCGAGCGGTAAGTGGCCCACCAGCTCAAGCCCAGGAACAGCGGCAGCGCGAACAGCATGCGGTACATGATGAGCGTGACCGCATCGACGCCGTGGCGGTAGGCCAGCTTGACGATGATGGCCTTGCCGCTGAAGGCGATCGACCCGGCCAGCGCCAGCAGCAGGCCGGCCCTGGCCGAAGAGCTGCGGGCCGCTGCGCTCATGGCTGCGCCGGCTTGAAGACCCTGAGCCACTTGGTCGCCGGCAGGCCCCAGCGCTCCTGCACTGCCTCGGCGCGCGCGAGCAGCTCCATCCGGGTCGGGTGGCTCGGCGTGCGCTGCGCCAGCACGATCGCATTGCCGTCGCGCGTCGGCTTGAAGGCCCAGATCGCGTCGGCGCCGAAGGCGGCCCGGATGCTTTCGACCGAGCGTTCGTAGCTGGCGTCGCGGCCGAACAGGTTGACCGTCATGCAGCCCTCGTCGGTCAGCAGGTTGCGGCAGTCGGCGTAGAAGTCGGGGCTGTCGAGCACCGGCGCGGCGGCCTCGTGGTCATAGAGGTCGACCTGCAGCGCATCGATCGTGCCGTGGAACGGCGCGTGGCGCACGACCTCGGCCGCATCACCGAGCAGCACGCGCAGCTTGGCGCTGTCGGGCGGCAGCTTGAACCAGGTGCGGCAGGCCACGACCACCTGCGGATTGATCTCGATCGTGGTGGTGTCCATCTTCAGCTTCTTGAAGTGGAACTTGGTCAGCGCGCCCGAGCCCAGGCCGAGCTGCATCGAATGGCGCGCCGACACGCTGTCGGGCTCGACGAACAGCAGCCAGGCCATCATGCGCTGGACATACTCGAGCTCGATCTCGAACGGGCTGTCGATGATCATGCTGCCCTGGACCCACTCGGTGCCCAGATGCAGGAAGCGGACCTCGCCGTTCTCCGAGATCGTGACTTCGGGCAAGGCGTTGGGATCGGTCTTGGTACGGGTCTTGGTCGCCATCATGCCTCCTGCGGCAGGGTCAGGCCATGAGCGGCGAACACTTCGCGCCAGGCCGCGAGCTTGCGCTCGAAGGTCCAGCTGGCATGGGCCGGGCTGGTCGAGGGCAGGCGGTAGACCGGCAGGCCCAGCGCACGGGTGTGACGCGCATGCTTGAAGCTCTCGCCGCCATTGTGGGCAATCGCCTGCAGCTGCGGGCAGCGGCTCCTGAGGCCCGCGAGGTCGTTGAGCTGCGGCTGGACTATTGCGCGGTCGAGGCTGCCCTCGCGCTCGCAGCTGGCGTAGACGTCCCAGACGCCCAGGCCGTGGGCGCGCAAGGCGTCGGTTCTTTCTTGGTAGTTCATGTCTTGCAGCGGCAGGTCCCAGAGGGCGCCGAGGATTTTCCAGAATTGATTCTGCGGGTGCGCATAGTAACGCTGCGCCCGCAGCGAGGTCCGGCTCGGGAAGCTGCCGAGCACGATCAGGCGCGTGTCGGCATCGAGAATCGGCGCCAGACCCTGCAGGCGCTCGGGTGTGGCGCTCATGTCAGCAGCCCCGCCAGCCTGGGCAACGCCGCCAGGGCATTGGCGGTCGTCAGCTCGGCCAAGACGGTAGCTGACAGCCCGCGCAGGCCGGCCAGCTCGGCCCCGATGCGCGGCAGCTCGGCCGGGCTGTTGAGGCCCTGCGGCTGTCCCGCCGCGCGCAAGGCGGCATTGACGTAGCACCAGCAAGGCGGCATGTCGGGCGCATCGGTCTCGAGCACCAGCGCCTCGGGCGGCAGGCTGACCCAGGACTGGCGCAGCTGGCGCGCGCTGTCGAAGGTGGCGGCACCGCCGAAGCCGAGCTTGAAGCCCAGCGCCAGCAAGGCCTGCGCCTGCTGCGCGCTGCCGTTGAAGGCATGGGCGATCCCGCCCGCAACCGGACGGCCGCGCGCGGCGGCCTCGCGCAACCCCTTGAGCAGCCAGTCGGCCGAGCGCCGCACATGCAATATCACCGGCAGACCATGGCGCTGCGCCAGCCGCAGCTGCTCGCGGTAGCACTGCCACTGGCGCTCGCGCATCGCCGGCGTGCAGAGTTCGGGCACGAAGAAGTCGAGCCCGATCTCGCCGACCGCGACCAGGCGCGGGTCATCGGCGCGCCGCTCGAGCTCGGCGGCCAGCGCCTGCAGGTCCTCCGGGCCGGCGCGTGGCACCAAGAGCGGGTGGATGCCGAGCGCGTAGGCATCGCCAGTCCGGTGCGCGAGTTCGCGCACGGCAGCGAAGTTGGCCCGCTCGACCGCCGGGTAGACGCACAGGCCGACGCCGAGGGCGCGCGCGCGTTCGCGCTCGACGAGCCCGTCGGCGCCGAACTCGGCGGCATCGAGATGGCAATGGGTATCGATCCACATGCGCCGATTATTCCCGCTCGGACCGGCAGACGCACGGCAACTAGATCGGCGAGGCAGGCAGGCGCTGGCGATCCCTGGCCGGACCCGCTATCCTGCAGGCATGACTCAGATGCCTACTCAAGACCTCACGATCCTGACCGGCGCCTCGCGCGGCATGGGGCTGGCCATGGCGCGCCAGCTGCTCGGGCCGGGCCGGGTGCTGCTGTGCCTGTCGCGCCACGTCAACCCGGAGCTCGAGCACGAAGCGCGCGCCGCCGGCGTGCACCTCGAGCAATGGGCGCAGGACCTGGGCGATGCCGGCGAGGCGGTCGAGCGGCTCGAGCGCTGGCTGCACAGCCTGCATGCGCCGTCGATCAGCAGCGCGACCCTGATCAACAACGCCGGCCTGCTGCCGGCCATCGTCCCGCTGCAGGATTGTCCGGCCGACGAGCTGAGCCAGGCGCTGCGTGTCGGGCTGGAGGCGCCGATGCTGCTGAGCGGCGCCTTCCTGCGCGCGACCCAGGCCTGGGTCGATGCCGGCTGGCAGGGCGAGCGCAAGCTGCTCAACATCTCGTCGGGACTGGGCCGGCGCGCCATGGCATCGCAGTCGCCCTACTGCGCGGCCAAGGCCGGGCTCGACCATTTCAGCCGCTGCGTCGCGCTCGAGCAGGCGCAGCGACCGCATGGCGCCAAGGTGGTTTCGCTGGCACCAGGCGTGATCGCCACCGGCATGCAGGTCCAGCTGCGCGCGGCCGATCCGCAGCGCTTCCCGGACCGGGCGCGCTTCGTCGACCTGCACCAGCAGGGCCAGCTCGCCAGCCCGGAACAGGCGGCGGCCCAGGTGCTGGCCTGGCTCGATCGGCCCGATTTCGGCCAGAGCGTGATCGCCGATGTGCGTGACGCGGACTGAGCCATCCCTGATCCAGATCAGAAGCTGCTGCCGAACGGATGGGGATAATCAGCGCCTATCCCGTACCGGAGCCGAAAGATGAGCCACTTCGTCGATGCCAGCCTGATCGCCGCCGACAGCGCGCTGCGCACCCTGTTCGCACCGCATCGAGCCAGCCGCCCTACCCCCGTTGCGACCACGCTGGAAGCCGTTCCGGGCGACCTGTCCGAGAGCGATCAGGCGCTGTCGGGCGCGCTGATGCGCGTCAACCATGTGGGCGAGATCTGCGCCCAGGCGCTCTACACCTCGCAGGCGCTGGCCGCCCGCCTCGGGTCCGGCCCCTGGCAGCAGCGCGAAGCACTGGCGCGCCACCTCGAAGCCGCCGGCCAGGAGGAGACCGACCACCTGGCCTGGTGCAAGCAGCGGCTCGACGAGCTCGGCGCCCGGCCCTCGCTGCTGAACCCGCTCTGGTATGCGGGCGCCTTCGGCATCGGCCTGCTGGCCGGGCGGCTCGGCCGGAAGGTCAGCCTGGGCTTCGTGATCGAGACCGAACGCCAGGTCGAGGCCCATCTCGACAGCCACCTCGACTTGCTGCCGGCGCAGGACCATGCCTCGCGCGCAGTGGTGCAGCAGATGAAGGCCGACGAGATCCGCCACGCCGACGAGGCCCAGGCCGCAGGCGGCATGGAGCTGCCGACCCCGGTCAAGCGGCTGATGCTGGGCTCGGCCAAGGTCATGACGACGATCGCGCACCGGGTCTGAGTCCGGTCCGCGTTAGCGGCTCAGTCGACCTCGATCAGCTCGAAGCCGGTCGTGATCTCGGCCGTCTTGGCCAGCATGATGCTGGCCGAGCAGTATTTCTCGTGGCTCATCGCGATCGCGCGCTCGACCGCGGCGGCCGGAATGCCCTTGCCGCTGACGGTGAACTGCATGTGGATCCTGGTGAAGACCTTGGGCTCGGTCTCGGCGCGCTCGCTGGTCAGCTTGACGCTGCAGCCGCGCACATCGTGGCGGCCGCGCTTGAGGATCAGCACCACGTCGTAGGCGGTGCAGCCGCCGGTGCCGGCCAGCACCGTCTCCATCGGACGCGGCGCCAGGTTGGCGCCGCCGTTCTCGGGCTTGGCCGCGTCGGGCGCACCGTCCATCATCAGCACATGGCCGCTGCCGGTCTCGGCGACAAAGCCCATGTTCGAGCGGGTTCCGGCGCTGCCGGTCCAGGTCACGGTGCATTCCATCGGGGGGATATCTCCAGAAAAAACGGCTTTTCTGCAAAAAACGCTTGCATAGGAAAAACCTAGGGTTTATACTGACACCATTGTATGCAACAGATGCTGAATTTAGCTCTGCTGCATCGCCCGGAGCTCAGGCTTCGCTGACGATTGTCTCCTCTGCCCTCTATGGGTGGTTCTAGCCCGGATCTCTGATCCGGGCTTTTTTTTGCCCTGACATCGTCCACTGCGAGGCGGCGGCAGTGAGTACCGGCCGGGAATTATGATGCGTGATTGACCGCTGACCCACAGACACCCCGTTACCGACCGCACCGCTCACCCGCCACCATGCCCCAGACGACACCCGCCCTGACCCCTGCCGACTACCTCAAGAAGATCCTGACCGCGCGCGTCTACGACGTCGCGGTCGAGACGGCGCTCGAGCCGGCACTCAACCTGAGCCGACGCCTGCACAACACCATCTTGCTCAAGCGCGAGGACCAGCAGCCGGTGTTCAGCTTCAAGCTGCGCGGCGCCTACAACAAGATGGCGCACCTGACGCCCGAACAGCTGGCCAAGGGCGTGATCTGCGCCTCGGCCGGCAACCATGCCCAGGGCGTCGCCCTGAGCGGGCGCAAGCTCGGCACGCGCGCCGTGATCGTGATGCCGACCACCACGCCCCAGCTCAAGATCGATGCCGTCAAGGCGCTCGGCGGCGAGGTGGTGCTGGCTGGCGAGAGCTACTCCGACGCCTATGACCATTCGGTCCAGCTGCAGCAGGAACAGGGCCTGACCTTCGTCCACCCCTTCGACGACCCGGACGTGATCGCCGGCCAGGGCACGATCGCGATGGAGATCCTGCGCCAGTTGCAAGGCCTGGGCTCGGACCGGCTCGATGCGGTCTTCGTCGCGATCGGCGGTGGCGGACTGATCGCGGGCGTGGCCAACTACATCAAGGCGCTGCGGCCCGAGATCAAGGTGATCGGCGTGCAGATGAACGACTCCTGCGCGATGCTGCAGTCGGTCGCGGCCCAGCACCGCGTCACGCTGCCCGAGGTCGGCCTGTTCTCGGACGGCACCGCGGTCAAGCTGGTCGGCGCGGAAACCTTCCGGATCGCGCAAGGCCTGGTCGACGGCTATGTCACGGTCGACACCGACGAGGTCTGCGCCGCGATCAAGGATGTCTTCGTCGATACCCGCTCGATCGTCGAACCGGCTGGCGCGCTGGCGGTGGCCGCGATCAAGAAATATGTCGCCGAGCACCGGACCGAGGGCGAGACCTACGCCGCCATCCTGTGCGGCGCCAACATGAACTTCGACCGCCTGCGCTTCGTCGCCGAGCGGGCCGAGGTCGGCGAGGAGCGCGAGGCGCTGTTCGCCGTCACCATCCCCGAGGAGCGCGGCAGCTTCCGCCGCTTCCTCGAGACGATCGAGCATCTGCCGGGCGGCCCGCGCAACGTGACCGAGTTCAACTACCGCATCAGCGACGCCAAGGTCGCGCATGTGTTCCTGGGACTGACCACTTCGGCCAAGGGCGAGAGCGGCCGGATCGCGGCCAGCTTCGGCCAGCAGGGCTTCTCGACCCTGGACCTGACCCATGACGACCTGGCACAGGAGCATATCCGCCACATGGTCGGCGGCCACTCACCGCTGGCGCAGGATGAGCGCCTGCTGCGCTTCACCTTCCCCGAGCGTCCGGGTGCGCTGCTGAAGTTCCTGAGCCTGATGCGGCCGAACTGGAACATCAGCCTGTTCCACTACCGCAACCAGGGGGCCGACTACGGCCGCATCCTGGTCGGGCTGCAGGTGCCGCAGGCCGACGGCCAGGCCTTCGAGGATTTCCTCGCCACGCTGGGCTACCCGCATGTCGAGGAAACGCAGAACCCGATCTACCGTCTGTTCCTGCAGGCCTGAGCCTGCCGACCGGGCTACGCCGCCCGAACCGCTTTAACCACAAGAGAACCAGACTGACGGACGTCAGCGCTTGGCCGGCAGGCTCAGGCGCAGCGTCACTTCGCCCTCGGCCGGGCCCAGCAGCGCCTCGCGCGGCGTGAGCTCGCGCAGCCGCAGGCCGCCGGGCAGCTCGGCACCGATCCGGTAGGGCTTGGCGGACTGACCGTCGCTGGCGATCAGGGCCGCGCCGTGGCCAGCGACATCGCGCACCACCCCGAGCAACACATGACGGCTGGTCTCGAGGACCTCGCCTTCGTCCTGGGCGGCGACGGCGCTCACGGCACCGAGGCCGCGCGCGACCGCCTCGGGATCGGCCGCGACCGCCTCGGCTGCAGGCGCAGGCACGCTGACCAGCTCGGCATCGCCCCAGGCCCGCAAGCCCCAATAACTGGCCGTCAGGCCCGCCAGAACCCAGAGGCCGGCGGCCAGCCAGCGCGGTGCCGCCGAAGCAGTCAAGGCGGGACGCGGGAAGCGGAGCGATGTCATGTGGGGCTGAACTCTGGTGTCATGATGGGCCCTTATCATAGGGCCCGGTCATTGCTTTCATTTGACGGGTCGGTCCGCGCTGCGCGCCCCCCACGGAGATACCCCTTGTCCAGTCCAATCAATTTCTCACTGCGCCGCCAGCCGGCTGCTGGCTCCCGCTCGCGCGGCTTCACCCTGATCGAGCTGATGGTGGTGCTGGTCATCATCGGCGTGCTGGCCGCGCTGATCGTGCCGAATGTGCTCGACCGCGCCGACGACTCGCGCGTGACGGCGGCCAAGACCGATGTCAACAACCTGATGCAGGCGCTCAAGCTCTACAAGCTCGACAACCAGCGCTTCCCGAGCAGCGAACAGGGCCTGCAGGCGCTGGTGGCCAAGCCCAGCGCGGCACCGGTGCCGGGCAACTGGCGGCCCTATCTCGACAAGCTGCCGGCCGACCCCTGGGGCAATGCCTACCAGTACCTGAGCCCGGGCCTGCACGGCGCGGTCGACGTGCTGTCGCTGGGTGCCGACGGTCAGGCCGGCGGCGAAGGCCGCGATGCCGACATCGGCAGCTGGCAGTAAAGCGCGATGCCCAGGCGCCAGCGTGGCTTCACGCTGCTCGAGCTGCTGGTGGTGCTGGCCATCATCGGCCTGGCCACGGCGGGCGTGAGCCTGTCGCTGCCCGACGCCCAGCCACTCGAGCGCGACGCCCAGCGCCTGGCCGCCCTGCTCGAATCGGCGCGCGCCCATGCGCGCGCCAGTGCGGCGGCGCTGGAATGGCGTGCGACCGCGCGCGGCTTCGAGTTCACCGGATCAAACCGGCCCGCCAGCGGCGAGGAGACGCTGGCCGCACGCGACTGGCTGGCCGCAGGGGTGCAGGCCCGGATCGAGCGGCCCGCCGGGGCCGCGACGCTGCGGCTCGGGCCCGAACCGCTGATTCCCGCCCAGACCCTGCTGCTGAGCCTGGACGGGCGCAGCCTGCGCCTGGTCAGCGACGGCTTCCTGCCCTTCAGCGTGCAGGCGACCGAGCCCGGATCACCCTGACCGCGATGCGCCATACCCTCACGCGCCAGCGCGGCTTCACGCTGGTTGAAATCCTGGTGGCGCTGGCGATCGTGGCCGTCGCGCTGAGCGCCGGACTGCAAGCCACCGGCGCGCTGACGCGGATGGCCGAGCGCCAGCCCCAGCAATGGCTGGCCCAGCTCTGCGCCGAAAACGAACTGACCCGACTGCGCCTGCTGCGCCAGCTGCCGCCGGTCGGCGAATCGAGCTCGAGCTGCGAGCAGGCCGGCCAGACTCTGACCATCAGGCTGCGGGTCAACCCGACGCCGAACCCCAGCTTCCGGCGCGTCGAGGCCGCGATCGACAACCCCGATCCGGCCGCTGGCGGCGGACGCCTGCTGCAGCTCAGCACGATCATGGGGCGCTACTGATGCGGGCCGGGACCCGTCGCGGGCCGATGCGCGGCCTGACCTTGATCGAACTGCTGGTCGCGCTGGCGCTGCTGTCGCTGCTGGCACTGCTGAGCTGGCGCACGCTCGACGGCATGACGCGCGCGCAGTCGATCACACAGGAGCAGCTCAACCGCTGGAGCAACTGGCAGACCGCGCTGGCGCAATGGGACGCCGACCTCGATGCCGCGCTCGCGACCGAGCAGGTTCCACCACTTGACTTCGACGGCCGCGTGCTGCGCCTCACGCGCAGCGACCCAGACCGGGGCCCGGACAGCGGGCTGCGCGTGGTCGGCTGGAGCTTGCAGACCGATCCGGCATCGGGCGCACTGCGCTGGGCGCGCTGGACCTCAGCGCCGCTGCGCCGCAGCGGCGAGCTCGAGCAGGCCTGGCAGCAAGCCGCGCAATGGGGCCGCAACCCGGGCGCGCAGGACCGCTTGCAGCAGGTGCTGCTGACGCCAGTCGCGTCCTGGCAGCTGTTCTTCCACCGCGGCGGCGCCTGGAGCAACCCGCAGTCGGCTGAAGGTACTGCCAACACCGTGACCGATCTGGCGCAGACTCCGGCCACCCAGTCGCTGCCCGACGGTGTGCGCCTGCTGCTGACCCTGCCGGCGGGCGGCAATCCCGGCGGCCAGCTGGTGCGCGACTGGGTCCGCCCCAGCCTCGGAGGAGAAGGTCAATGAGGCCAGCGAGACCGCCCCTGCCTGCCCGCCAGCGCGGCGCCGCGCTGCTGCTGGCCATGCTGACCGTGGCCCTGGTGGCCTCGATCAGCGCGGCCGCCTATTGGCAGCAGTGGCGCAGCCTGCAGCTTGAGCAGACGGCGCGCGAGCGCGCGCAATCGCTCTGGCTGCTGACCGGGGCGCTCGACTGGTCGCGACTGATCCTGCGCGAGGACGCACGTGCCAGCAGCGTGGATCATCTGGCCGAACCCTGGGCCATCCCGCTGCAGGAGACCCGGCTCTCGAGCTTCCTGACCGGGGCGGAAAGTTCGCAGATCAACGACGGGGCGCTCGATGCCAGGCTGTCGGGTGGCATCAGCGACGAACAGGGCAAGCTCAATTTCCGCAACCTGATCGAGACCACCGGCGAACAGGTCGGGCTCGCGGCGGTCGAACGCCAGTCCTTCTTGCGACTGTTCGCCGCGCTGGGCCTGCCATCGACCGAACTGCTGCAGCTGATGCAAGGCCTGCTGGCCGCCTACGACACCGATCCGGCGACGGCCGCGCAGCGGCTGCTGCGACCGCAGCGCTTCGAGCAACTGATCGGGTTCGGCCTGTCGCGTCGGACGCTGGCGCGGCTGGCCCCCCATGCCAGCTGGCTTCCCGAGCCGACCCCGCTGAACCTCAACACGGCCAGCGCGCTGGCCCTGCATGCCAGCCTGGCCGGGCTCGACCTGGGCCAGGCCCAGGCGCTGGTCGCCCAGCGCGAACGCCAGCACTTCGCCACCATCGCCGAACTCGGCGAACGGTTGCCGGAAGTCGCGGCCCAGATCAAGCCCCAGCGCCATGCCGTCTCGAGCCGTTACTTCCGCGTCCGCGGGCTGCTGCAGATCGACGGCGCAACCCTCGAGCAGGACGCGCTGGTGTTGCGCAGCGGCATCCAGGTCCGGGTGCTCTGGCGCGCCCACGGCGGCCTGCAGCGTCAACTACCGGTTCTAGAATGAACCGCTGCCGGCCTTGCGCTGCGCCCCCTTCCCTCCATCCCCTCCCCGGAATCCGATGTGCTGCTGCTGACCCCTGTTGAAAACGCCTCGACCGGCTCCGAGCCCGGGACGACCTGGCGCTGGGCCCAGTCACCCGATGGACTCAAGCTGGCCCGACAGGGCCTGTCACCACTCGCCGATCTGCCGCAGGAGGCGGAATGCGTGCTCGTGATCCCGCCGGAGCAGCTGTCCTGGCACCGCGTCACATGGCCCAGGATCGCACCGGCCCGCCTGCGTGCCGCGCTCGAGGGCCTGCTCGAGGAACATCTGCTCGACGACCCCGCGCTGCTGCATTTCGCGCTCGAGCCCGGCCTCAAGCCCGGATC
>ERZ1034365.687-NODE-687-length-18409-cov-4.307659_pt1 | contig 18409 bp, 25 predicted proteins | sample MGYA00520615_ERZ1034365 | MGnify/ENA primary metagenome ERZ1034365 (study PRJEB33736, sample SAMEA104284505) | Azolla filiculoides | biome: Urban; feature: Water surface; material: Ditch water | place: Netherlands | collected 2015-10-28 | depth 0-0.1 m ... | reverse complement strand
GACTTGATTGTTGCTGGTAACACAATGTATCAACTCTATGTAAACAGCTTGCAAGCTATCCAGCGTATCGCTTCTGAAGAATCCGGTGCTTCCGGCTTTGCTTCATTAAAGTTCTACGGTGGCGGTACTTCTGCTGATGTGGTATTGGGTGGTGGTTATGGTTCACAAGAGACTTCTACATATATGTACCTCTTGAACACTAACTACATCTTCCTACGCCCACACAAAGAGCGTAACTTTGTACCTATCGGTGGCGAACGCCAAGCGATTAACCAAGATGCTATCGTTAAGTTATACGGCTGGGCCGGTAACCTCACAACTAGCAACCGTTTCTTGCAAGGCTTGTTGACAACCTAATAGATAGGGGGAAACCCCTATTTAATCTTGTCTACTCAATTAATTTAAGGAAATAAATCATGGCATATTCAACTTTACCCATCGCTGGTATTGACCTAGAAGTAGTTCAAACAGCAGCAGAAATCGCTATCAATGGCGAACCTGCAAACTTTGGCCCACTCGGAGCACAAACTTTCGCTAATGACGGTTTGCGTTATGTATGGGCAGTAGCAGCAGCTACTATCGCTCCAAGCACTACTGTTTGTGCGATTGACACTACTGCATTTACTGTTGCAGCTACTGGTGGAGCTTATATCTCCCCAGCAGTTTCAATGGTTTCAGGTGACTATGGCTGGTTCGGCAAAGCATCTGTTTAATCAGTAACTTGTAGTATCCTAGGGATACCCTCAAAAGGGGTGTCCCTTTTTCTTTTTATAACCCTAACCACTTAGGAGAATTAAAGATGGCATTACCATCCGATGACATTGGTGCAGATGCACGATTATCTGTAACCTTCTACAAACGGTCTATGAAGCAAGACGATGCTTCTATTGAAGCTGGCAGACCAATCTACAAAGAATTTGATTTTGTCCGTATTATTGTTCCCGGTGATGCTTTGACCGAGATTGATACATATGCAAACGATTCCCATAAAGCTCGTTTTCCTCGTCAATGGCAGCACTATCAGAACCAAGTTGGTGACCACCAAGATGTAATTGGCACACCTTTGGAGCAATGGACTCAGATTACTCGTTCACAAGCTGAAGAACTAAAAGGCTTAAAATTCCCTACAGTTGAGGCTATTGCCCACGCTTCTGACCAACATATTCAGAAGATTGGCATGGCTGCAGGCATGAATCCATATGCTTTTAGAGATAAAGCTAAGGCTTTTCTTAATTTGGCTGACCAAGTTGGTGAAACTAACCAGCGTGAAGCTGAGATTGAAAAGCTACGCCAAGAGAACGCTACTATTAAAGCTGCCTCTGAAGCACAAATGGCTAAACAACAAGCTCAGATTGATTCTTTGATGGCTATGATGGCTGAAAAGAAACCTAAAGGTCGTAAACCTAAAGAAGAAGTAGAAGCTGAATAAAAAAAGGGGGAGAAATCTCCCTTTTTTGTATATAATTCCTAAACATACTCTAACTACTTGGAGTGCAACTCTAAAGTAAAGGCTCGATTATGTCCTCAACAATGCTCCAATTAGTTCAGCAAGTAACGGCTGAATTGAACTTAGCAGTCCCATCCTCTGTAGCAGGCAACCCTTCCCAAGATGTTCAGCAAGTGCTGGCTCTAATGAACGGACAAGGTTACGACCTCATTAAAGAGTACGATTGGCAAGCATTACAGGTTCAATATCGTTTCTACACACAAGCAATTAACTGCAATGCAACATCGGTAAATGGCTCAGTTTTACTAGCTGTAGACCCCGGTGTAGATATTACTGCTGTAGATAAACAATGGCAGATTACTGGTTACAACATTAACCAAGACACCAATGTAGTCTCTGTAAGCGGTCAAGACATCACTATGAGTCAGATGGCTTCAGGTACAGGCAACGGAGCTATCGTATTAGCTCAAACTGCTTATGACCTACCTTTTGACTTTGAATCCATTACAGACCGTACTCAATGGGATAAAACTAAGCATTGGGAAGCATTAGGGCCTGAAGATGCTCAACAATGGCAATGGCTCAAATCAGGATATATTTCAACCGGGCCAAGAATCCGTTGGAGAATCCTAGATAACCAATTCCAAGTATGGCCTCCAATGAATACCAACGAGTATTTAGGCTGGGAGTACAAGTCTAAAGGCTGGGTTCGTGGATATGACGGTGCTGTAAAGACTAGCTTTACTGCTGACTCAGATACAACTGTGCTTGATGACCGAGTTATTGTTTTAGGCACAAAGATGCGTTATTGGGCTATTAAAGGCTTTGATACAACTGCATTGATGCAAGATTATCAGCGTTATTTATCCGTTGCTAAGGCTTCTGATAAAGGTGCTCCTAACCTCAGCTTTGCTCCTTACCCATCTAAAGTTCTTATTGGTTACGCTAACATCCCTGATACAGGCTATGGCTCATGATATTCGGCAAAGCAAAACAGAATACTGCTAGTACCACTTCTGTTCCTGCTCCGATTGGTGGATGGAACGCTAGGGATTCCCTTGCCAATATGTCCCCTACGGATGCGGTTCAGTTAGTAAACTGGTTTCCGACTCCTACCGATGTGACAATGCGTAGAGGTTATATAGCAGGCTCAATTCTTACTACTACTGATGGCGTACAAACCATTTCTAGTATTACTTATGTAGGTGAAATTGCTACCCTTACAACTGCTGCACCTCATGGCTTAACTACAGGTTTTTATGTATCTATTACAGGTACAACTCCTGCTGAATATAGCGGTGTTTTTAAAATAACTGTAATAAGTGCAACAGCCTTTACTTACAGACTTGTGTCTACTGTTTCAGGCAATGCTACAGTCGTAGGAACTTATAAGAATCAAGCATTTACTCCTGTAAATACTTTGATGAACTACACAGAAAATGTGGCTTATAAGCTGTTTGCGGTAGCTGACGATACTATTTATGAAGCTAAGCAAAACCCTGCATTACCTGTATTTACTGGTCTTACTAGCGATAAATTAGAGTTTGTAAACCTTACTAATACAGCAGGACATTTTCTAATAGCTTGTAACGGTGCAGACCCAGTAATGATTTATGATGGTACGCAATGGTTTTATGTGGCTTCAACTTCAACTGCTCAAACAATTAGCAGTATTACAAGGGGTGGTACAGGTAATTTAACTGCTACCCTTACAACTGCCTCTGCTCATGGATTGGTTACAGGCAATAAAGTAACTGTTAGCGGTGCAGACCCCGGTCAATTTAATGGCACTTATGTCATTACTGTAACTAGCCCTACTGTTTTTACTTACACAATGGCTACAGCCCCATCAGGTGATGCAACCACAATGGGGACTTACACCACTATTGGCATTACAGGCGTGGATTCTAGCCGTTTTGCCAATGTAAACTTGTTTAAAAATCGCCTGTATTTCACAGAAAAAGAAAGCCTAACTTGCTGGTATCTTGATGTAGATGCTATTGGTGGCCCTGCTACACCACTATATTTTGGTGGTATTGCTCGTAATGGTGGTTATTTGCAAGCAATGGGTACTTGGACATTAGATGCTGGACAAGGTGCTGATGACTATGCAGTATTTGTCACTTCTATGGGTGAAATCATCGTTTATAACGGTACTGACCCTGACAATGCTGATACTTGGGCATTAAAAGGTGTATGGCAATTAGGTCAAACCTTTAGCCGTAGATGCTTCTTTAAATGGTCAGGTGACCTTCTTTTACTTACCCAAGATGGTTTAGTGCCTCTTTCTTCAGCACTTCAATCTAGCCGTTTAGACCCTAGAGTGAACTTAACAGACAAGATTTACTTTGCTGTATCTCAAGCTGCAACCATCTATTACGCTAATTTTGGCTGGCAAATCAATTATTTTGCTAGTGAAAATATGCTGATTTTGAATATTCCTATTACGAATGGCACAGAACAGTATGTAATGCACACCATTACTAAGTCTTGGGGTCGTTTTACTGGTATTGAAGCCCATTGTTGGGAAGTATCAGGCGATGCTGATATTCACTTTGGTGGGAACGGCATGATTGGTGACTTTTATCAATCTAATTCTGATGATGGCAATAACATTACTGCTGCTGCACAACAGGCTTATTCATACTTTGATAGCCCCGGACAGCTAAAACGCTTCACAATGGTACGACCAATTCTGCAATCTTCAGGCGGTGTACCAAATGTTTATTGCGGTTTGAGCACAGACTTTGATACTCAAATCAACCTTGGACAAGTCTCATTTAACCCTGCAGCTATGAGTGATGGCATTTGGGATACTTCTAAATGGGACAACGCTAACTGGGTAGGTGGTCTTACAACCACTAAGATTTGGCAAGGCGTAACAGGTTTAGGCTTTACTGGCTCTATTAACTTGAATGTGGCAGCTCGTAACATTGAGTTACATTGGGCTTCTACAGACTATATTATGGAGCGAGGTGGAGTAATTTGATTCTTCTTAATCAGCAAAGTCTTAGGGATTGGGCAATAAAACACAACATACCAGCCCCTGAAAACGCTCATTATCTAGGTCAAGTTCTCAACAATGAGATTCGTGCAGTAGTTGTTTACTGCAATTTCTTTGGAAAATCCTGCATGATTCATGTAGGTTCTGAAGGAAAGCATTGGGCAACAAAAAGTTTTTTAAGAGCAGTATTTGATTATCCGTTTAATAAATTGAAACTCAAGGTTATAATCGGTACAGTTGCAGGGAGTAATGAAAAAGCCCTACGATTAGACCGACACCTTGGTTTCAAAGATGTTGCTACTATCCCTGATGCTCATGATGACGGGGATTTAGTAATACTAGAAATGAGACCACACTTTTGTAAGTGGTTATAAGGAGAAGTTTATGGGAGCAGGAAGCACTTTTTCAAGCGGAGCAAGCACAGGGCAAACAAACCCTTATGCTGGCACTACTAACCCTTATGTACAGGCTGCTAATGCCACTACATTAGGTAATTTAGCTGGTGCTCAACAAGCTACTTCTGCTAACCGAGTTAATCAAAACACTCCTTATGCAAGTCTAAATTACACGCAAGGCGTAGATGCTAACGGCAATCCTACATGGACAGCCAATCAATCATTAGCTCAACCTTTGCAATCAGCTTTAGGCAACATTCAGGGTCAGTTAGCTCAATCTACTGCTACTCCTTTTGATGTTAGCCAATATCAAGCTCGTCAAGTAGGTCAAGGCCCACAGTTTTCAAGCATGGGTAATGCCCCTACATTGCAAAGCCAAGTACAAGGTACAGGCATGGAAGGCTGGGATAAAGCAACTGGTTTGCTAATGAGCCGTTTACAGCCTCAAATTGACCAAGGCAATGAGCGTTTACAAGCTCAATTAGCTAATCAAGGCATTGCACCGGGTACTGAGGCTTACAACCGAGCTATGCAACAACAAGGCCAAAAGACCAATGACTTGCTTACACAAGCTCAGTTGGCTGGTTCACAAGTACAAAATCAAATGTTTGGTCAAAACTTACAAGCTGGTCAGTTTGGCAATACAGCTCTTACTCAGCAGAATCAGAACCAGTTGGCTAATCTTGGATTTAATAATCAAGCTGGTCAGCAAGGCTTTGCTAATCAGTTGGCTGGCACACAAGCTAATAACGCTGCATTACAACAAAACTATCAGCAAGCATTGGCACAAAGAAATCTGCCATTACAGCAATTAGGTGCTTTTCAAACAGCTACTCAACCGGGCTATGTAAACCCATACAGTCAAGCTGCAGTTGCAGGCCCTGACTATCTTGGTGCTTACACAACCTCTAAAGCTGCTGATATTGCTGCATCTAACGCTCAAGCTGCTAAAACAGCAAACTTGCAAAATGGTTTGTTTGGCTTAGGTTCTTCTGCAATTTTAGGTGCTGGTGGATTAGGTAATTTAGGTTCATCTATCCTTGGTGGTGCTACTACATTAGGTGGATTGCTAGGTTTAGGACAAACTTCTCAAGACTTTATGAATAGCATTGGTGCTACAAGTAGTGGAATGTTTGACCAATCAATGTCTACTAATGACTATTTAAACAGCCTTTACGGTGACCTTGGAATATTCTAATGTTTAAAAGCAAACACTCCGGATGGACATGGGATTTAAAGCGTACCCCTTTTGGTGGTGGCGGTGGCTCATGGAATCCTGTAACTGCTGTTACTGACTTTGTTAGTAGTCCAATTCAATCCATTGAAAATGTGGTTAGTGGTGCTGGTAATGCTGTTGGTAGCGGTATTAATGCTATTGGTGATGCTGTTGCTCCTGTTTTAGAACCTATTTATCAGCCTATTGGTAGCGGTGCTGAACAAGCAGGACAAAAATTAAAAGATACTGCAAATGCTGCTGTAAGCTCAACAAAAGGTTGGGATCCGCATATTACAGAAGGCACAGACGACTGGATGGCTGAAAACGGCTGGATGATTCCGTTAGCTATGCTTAGTTATGGTGCTGGTTCTGCTTTAGGTGCTGGAGCTGCTGCAGGGGAAGCTGGTGCTGCTGGAGCTGCTGCTGGAGAAGCTGGTGCTGCTGCTGGGGCTGGAGCTGGAGCTGGAGCTGCTGCTGGAGCTGATGCTGCTTTTATTGCTGCTGATGCTGCTAGTTTATCTGCTCAAGGTTTAAGTCAAGCTGCTATTGCTCAAAATTTAGCTGCAAGTTACGGATTAAGTGAGGCTGCAGCAAGTTCTTTTGCTTTATCTTCTACCGCAGCTTCAGAAGCATTTAATTCCGCTATTGCTAGTGGAGCTTCTAGTGCTGAAGCTCAAGCTGCTGCCGATGCAACATTAAATTCTTATTTGCAAACAGCAGGTCAATATGCTTCAGCAGGAGGAGAAACCAGTAATTTAACTTCTGAAATGATTGCTTATGCAAATGCTTCACCAGACCCTATTGGTTCTATTAATGCTATTGCAGGAATGACACCTGAAGAATTTGCTTCATACACTCAAGTAATTGGCGGTGCTGGTAATTCTGCAGGTTTTACAGCAGGTGAAGATTTAGCACAATTAATGGAATCTTATCCTGATTTAAGCCAAGCTCAACTTGAACAAATTTTGCAAATTAATTATGGTACTGACCCATTATTATCTGCTGATGCTGCTAACTTAGCTGCACAAGGCTACGATGCTGCAACTATTGACCAAGTATTAGGTTATTCATATAGCCCTACAGAGCTTGCAGGAACAGGTATTGAGTCAAACGCATTAGATTCTGCTGGTTCAGCCTCTTTATCAGATACATTAAAAAACATAAATCGTGCAAGACAATTAGGAAAATTGCTAGGGCAGGATGCTGGTAAAGTTAGTTACAAAATGCCTTCATCTCAAGATTGGCTTAAAAACGCTCAAACATTAGCTTTAAACCAGCCTGCACAACAGCAATTTGGCGGTTTATACGAATCAAACAAGAATCCGTTTACATTCCAAAACCCTATTGCAAATGCTTTGGCTGGTGGAAACAAACAACCGGGTGTTTACGATGTATCAGGTACGCAAGGTACAACATTGAATACAGCTCAACAAAACAAGATTTTCTCTAGCTTACTGAGGTCATAATGGCACTTACTCCTGAACAAGAAATCCTAGGCGTTACGCCTGAAGTATCCGATTTAAGCCGTCAAAAGAAGATTGCTGAATTGCTTATGTCTCAGGGTTTAGACCAGCCACAAGGTCAAATGATTAGCGGTTACTATGTAGCCCCATCATGGTCTCAACAGCTCAATCCTTTGTTTAAAGCTGCTGTAGGTACAGAATCAGCTAAGAGTGCTGACAAGAAAGAGCTTGAACTGGCTGCTGCATTGCGTGGTCAGAAAGGTGAAGCACTTGCTAAGTTTCAACAACTTATGGCTAATCCTGAGACTCGTGCTCAAGGTATGCAGTTTGCTGCTGGTAACCAATTCTTACAGCCATTAGTAGCCGACTTAATGAAACCACAAAAACTAGGTGCTGATGAAAACATTGTAATGCCTAATATTGGTGGTGGACAGCCTATTAATCTAGCTACAGGTGGCACTAAAGCTGCTCCTGAGATTAAACAAGCCATGCAACAGTTAGGTATTAACAAGCCATTAGAGCAGTTAAGCCCACAAGAATTACAAGCTGTAAACGCTAAAATTGACCAATTAAATGCTTCTAAGCGTTCTAGCGTAAGCATTAATATGCCTTCAGCCGAAGAAAGAAAAGCTGGATTCATGGCTAACATTTTGGATAAAAACATTGCTCAGATGCAAAAAGCTGTGGGAGCAGACCCAACTGCAGTTAAGCCTAATGTACCAGCAAGCATTGTAGAGTCAGTAGCAGGCCCTAATTTGTTGTCTCGTTCTATTACTCCAGCTCAACGACAAATCATTGAAGATTCTCAATTAGATGTTCTTGATGCTGCTTTGACATTGCGTACAGGTGCTGCTTATACCAAAGAACAGTTATCCGGTATGCGTGACACTTATTTCCCTAAACTGGGTGATACAAACGCTGCTGTAAACGCTAAGAAACAACGCCTAGAAACATTGCTAAGCGGTGCTTACATTGCTTCAGGTCGTGCTACTCCACAACGAGTATCTGAGCCATATTCACCTGCTGCTACACCTGCTAAACCAAGTCTTTCTGAAGTAACAGGTGGGCCAAATATGAAGCCTCAAGTTACAGCCCCTAAATTTTTAGGTTTTGAGCCAACAACTTCGAGACAATAAAATGCCAATAGCTAGATTTGAAATGCCTGATGGTCGTATTGCAAGGTTTGAAGTTGCAGAAGGAACTACGCCTGAACAAGCTCAAGCCATGATTGCAGAACAAGTAGCAACAACGGCTTCTCCTATGTCTTTTGGAGAAACTGGCGGTGGTGCTGCAACTGGTAGACCTATCAATCGTGGTCAAAGAAATGTATTGGCTAGTCCTAGACCTTTAGAATCAGCTATGGCTGCCTTTACTAAGTCTATGGTAGATGTACCTGTAGGAGCTGCACAATTAGCTACTGGTGGCAATTTAGGTACAAGTCAATTAGCTCAGCGATTAAGCCAACAAGCAGAGCCGTATCAGCAAGAAAATCCTATTTCTTATGGTGCTGGTCGTGTTGCTGGTGCTGTAGCCCCTGCTATGGGTGCTGCTAATGTTATTGGTCAAATCCCATCTTTTGCTAAAGCTGCCCCACTTGTACAAAACATTGGCATGGGTACAGCTTTAGGTGCTATGACACCTGAAGAAACAGGGAAAACAGGTGTTGATTTATACAAAGAACAAGCTAAACAAGCTGGTATTGGCGGTGCTCTAGGTGGTGCTTTAACTCCATTGCAAAAGCTAATCGGTGTATTGCGTGGCCCTGAACAAACTCCACAGATGGCTGGAGCAGTTGAAAAAGCTCGTCAAGCTGGGTTTGTCATACCTCCTAGCCAAGCTAAAGGCTCATTAGTCAATCGTGCTTTAGAAGGTACTGCTGGCAAAATCTCTACAGCTCAAAACGCTAGTGCTAGAAACCAAGAAGTATTTAATAAGATGGCAGCTAAGTCTTTGGGATTGCCTGAAGAAGAATTGCTTACCCCTGAAGGTTTAACCAATATTCGTACTGTAGCTGGTAAAGCATACGAAAACATTGAAAACATTGGCACTATTAAGCCAAGCAAAGAATACACAGAAGGATTAAATCAGATAGCTGCTAAGCCTTTAAAAGCTCAAGCAGGCTTTCCTAATGCTAAGCCTAGCCCTATCATTGATTTAGCTGAATCGTTGAAATCTGATGCTTTTGATGGCTCTGCTGCCCTTGCTAAGATTATTGACCTTAGAGATGCTGCTAATACTGCTTATGGAAGTCAGCAAAAACTGTTAGGAAACGCTAACAAAAAGGCTGCAAATCTACTAGAAGATGAGATTGAACGCCATTTAAAGTCTACTGGGCAAGAAACAATGCTTGATGAGTTTAGAAAAGCTCGTCAATTAATTGCTAAGACCTTTACAGTAGAAAAGGCAATGAATCCGGTATCAGGCAATATTAGCGGTAAAGCCTTAGCTGCAGAGTTGAAAAAAGGTAAGCCACTAACAGAAGAACTGAGAGCTGCTGCTGAGTTTGCTACGCAATTCCCTAAAGCTGCACAAACAGTTGAATCTATGGGTAGCTTGCCACAAACAAGCCCTTTAGATATTGGAGCTGCTGGTGTAATGGCTTCACTTACAAACCCTGCTGCATTGGCTAGTTTAGGAATTAGACCGGGAGCTAGAGCTGCAGCATTATCAGGCCCTGTACAGAATCGTCTTGTACAAGGGAAAATAACCCCTGAACAAGCTAATTTAGCTAAATTATTAATGTTGCAAGGTGGAATACCAGCAACAAACGCTTTAATTAAAGGAGTGGGAAATGAGTAGAAACGGTAGCGGAGTCTATAACCTCCCATCAGGTAACCCAGTAGTAACAGGCACTACAATTACTTCTAGCTGGGCTAATACAACAATGCAAAACATTGCTGATGCCCTTACTCAATCAGTAGCCTCTGATGGTCAAACTCCTATGAGTGGAAACCTCAATATGGCAACAAATAACATAGATAATGTTGGTACACTTACAGCATTAACTGGCATTTTTGGCGGTTCATTTTAAGGAAACATCATGGCTCAGACCGGGTTTACACCAATTTCTCTTTACTATACAACGACTGCTGCTGCTGTCCCTACTGCTGGCAATTTAGTAGCTGGAGAACTAGCAATAAACACTTTGGATGGCAAATTATTTTATAAAGACTCCGCAGGAGTTGTACAAGTATTGGCTACTAAAGGTGGCGTAGGCTCATCTACTACTACTCAAGTCTTATATAACTCTAGTGGCTTAGTCGTAGGCTCTGCAAACCTTACATTTAACGGAACTACATTAACTGTAGCTAATGATGCTTCTATATCAGGTCTTACTGTTGGTAAGGGTAATGCTGGAAGCACAAGTTACAACACCGCTTTTGGTGCTAATGCTTTAGCAGGTTCTAATACTGGTACTGGATGGAATACGGCTATTGGTTGGAACGCTTTAGCTGTTAATACATCAGGTTCAGGAAGCGTTGCAGTTGGCTTACAGGCTTTGTATACAAACACAACTGGTAGTAGTAACATTGCCATTGGTCAAGGGGCAATGCTAGCTAATACTACTGGTAGTAACAATGTGGCAGTAGGCTCAGGAGTTGCTGGTTCTGCTAATGGTGCGTTACAAGCAAACAATACAGGCTCTAACAACACCGCTATTGGCAACCTTTCTTTATTTAACAACACCACCGCATCTAACAACACAGCAGTAGGCTATTTAGCTGGTTATAGTAATACTACTGGTGCAATTCATGCTTTTGGTAGGCAAGCTGGGTATTCAAATACTACAGGTTCACAAAATACTTATGTAGGTGACCAAGCTGGGTACACTAATTCAACATCAAGTTCAAATACTGCTATTGGTGCTTTTTCTTTATATACAAACACAGGAACTTCAAATTCTGCTTTAGGTGAAAACGCTTTAGGAAACAACAGTTCAGGTTCTTACAATACTGGATTAGGTCAAAGAGCTTTATTCTCAAACACCACAGCCTCTAACAACACCGCAGTAGGTTATCAAGCTGGGTATGCAAATAGCACAGGTGTGCGTGGAACATTTGTTGGCTATCAATCAGGTTATAGCAATTTAGAATCAGATAATAGTGCATTTGGATATGATTCGTTATATAGCAACACTTATGGCAACTATAACGTAGCAATTGGTCGTTCTGCACTTCGTACAAACACAACGGCTTCTGCTAATACAGCCATTGGCTATGCAGCGTTACAAAACAACACCACCGCCTCTAACAACACCGCAGTAGGTTATCAAGCTGGTTATAGTAATACTACTGGTGTAGAAAATGTTTATTTAGGGACATCGGCTGGATATTCAACAACTGGAAACGATAATACTTTTGTTGGTAATGGTTCTGGTAATTTAGTTACAACAGGTTCGTCTAATACTGTAATTGGAAGATTTACTGGAAACCAAGGCGGTCTAGACATCCGTACAGCAAATAGCTACATTGTGTTATCTGATGGTAATGGTAATCCTCAGCTTTACATGAAAACAGGAAGCGGTAATGGTCTTTGGACTACTACTATGACTTCTGGTGCTGGAACTAATGCTGTTAAATTACATACAACTACAGGTGCATTAACATACGACACTTCTTCTGCTCGTTATAAAGACAACATTAGAGATTCCAAATATGGTCTTGCTGATGTTCTTAAAATGCGTTCAGCACAATTTGAATACAAAGACGATGGTCGTTCTGATGTTGGTTTAATTGCCGAAGAATTACAGCCAATTATTCCTGAACTTGTAGGAATTGATAAAGAAGGTCGTGCTGATTCTGTATCTTATGACCGCATGGTTTCAGTATTGGTTAAAGCCGTACAAGAACTTAAAGCAGAAGTAGATTCCTTTAAACAACAATTAGGAAAATGATGGAACTTACCCAAAACAAAGTAAAGGAACTGTTTGACTACAGGGATGGTGCTTTGTTTACTAAAGGTCGTACTGTTGATTCTTTAGGTAGGGATAAAAGCTATTTAAATGGTAAACCTGCTGGCTGTTTAGATTCAAATGGTTATTTGCAAACTAAAATAGATGGTAAATTGTATTTAAACCACAGGTTGATATTTTTAATGTTTCATGGGTATTTGCCAAAAGTTTTAGACCATATAAATAGCGTTAGAACCGATAACCATATTGAAAATTTAAGACCAGCAACCATTAGCCAAAACAATCACAATTCTGTATGCAGAAAAGACAATACTTCTGGCTATAAGAATGTTTCATGGCACAAAAGAATAAATGCTTGGATGGTTAGAGTTGATGCAAACAGGCAAACTCAATATGTTGGTTATTTTAAAGATTTAGAATTGGCTGGTTTGGTAGCACAAGAAGCAAGAGATAAATTTCATAAGGAGTATGTAAATCATGGTTGAATTAACACAAGAACAAGAAGTACAAAGGTCGTATGATGCTGCGATGGATTCGGTTCGGTTATTGGAAGCTGGGAAACCAACTGACATGGAAGAATCTGAGTGGCAAGATACTGTTAAACGCAATAAAGAGCATTTAAATCTACAGTTAGCCAAGCCTGAGTTCTACGCTGGCTACGACTTAAAGCCTTTTGAAGATGCAGTAAAGTAAGTTTTTTAACCTAAAGGAAATAACATGGAAAAGATAAACAAAAACCAAGTTACGATTGACGATGTAAGTTACGATTTTGAAGATATGAAGCCTGAACAGCAAGCAATGGTTAACCATCTTGTTGATTTAGACCGAAAAATTAGCTCTACAGCTTTTAATTTAGACCAGCTTCAAGTAGGAAAAAACGCTTTCCTAACTATGTTGCGTGAATCATTGGCTAAAGTAGATGAAGTAGTGCAATAAGGAATGTTCATGGATGACGGAAAAATAGACTTAGTACGCTACGGAGTATTGTGGCAAAAAGTAGAAAACTATGAATCTAAATTTTCGTCTATGGAAAAAAAAATTGATGACATGGAGGCTGACCTTAAAAAGTTAGTCCTCATGGCTGAACGCTCTAAAGGCAGTCTTTGGGCATTAATGGGTGTAGCTTCCGTTGTAGGCGGAATCATCAGCTTCCTTACCGATGTTTTCTTTATTAAAAAATGAAGTGCTACAAATCAAAAACTATGTGGTTCTCAGTAGCCCTAGTTGTTTTTGGTGCTTTGCTAGATTACCTTCCTTATTTACAAACAGTAATTGACCCTAAATACTATGGCGTAATATTTGCCGTAATAGGCGTTACTACTGCAATCCTCAGATACATCACAAAAGAGCCTATACAATGATTTATCTAATTTACCTAGTCCTAGTACCAATTAGCCTTGTTTTGAGCTTGGTAGCCCTTATAACAGCTCCTATTATGCCTTTAGTTGCTGTTCAAAAAGATGGATGGTTAGACAATCATTCTGTATGGGGAATAGGGCCAAGACTATTAGATGATTTAAATTGGTTTATGACTCCTGACAACTCCTTAGACGGAGATGCTACATTTCAAGCTATTAATGGTCGTTCTTACTGGGCTAAAGTAAAGTGGCTATGGAGAAACCCTTGCTATTCTTTTGCACTTAGATACCTTACCAATCCTTACGAAACTTCCGTATATGGCGATAAAACTATCAAAGACAACGATAACGCAAAAGCTGGCTGGTGCTTTGTTCGAGCTAATGGCTTGTTTCAGTTTCGTTATATTAAGCGTATTGCTAATACTGACAGGTGCTTTTTGGTTAATCTTGGCTGGAATATCATGGGTTTGGTCGATGATGGAGTGCAACCTAAACCTGATACTTGGCAAGCTACATTCGTTTTTTCACCGAGAATAAGCGGATTTAGATAATGTTTGGTATCAATATCTACGCCATTATTGCTATGGTTTCGGTAGTCTTGTTTTGCGGAGGATTTGTGAATGGATGCTCCTACCAACAAAGCAAAGCTGAAAAAGTCGTAAGAGATAAAGAACACCAATATCAAGCCGATGCCGATAAGATAAGGACAGACAAAGATGCTCAACTCAAAGTTATTAATACTCAGCTTGTCGATGCTATTAGTCAGTTGCGTAGCCGTACCAGTAACGCCACAAAAACCGTCAATGGACAAGATTGCAACGGAGCAACCCTTTCTGCCCCGGATGCAGACTTTCTTATCAGGGAAGCTGCCCGAGCAGACGAAATAAGAATTGGTTTACAAGCCTGTTATAAACAATACGATGCAATACAGTAATGGCAGAGATTGAGCAAGGTAACGCTAAAGAGACCCTTTTAGGCGTTTTAAACTACATAGATAGCCCATTTAAGCTAGGAGTTGTAGTTCTTCTTGCTTTACTGGCTTTTAGTGGTTACTTTGTTTATTCAAATCAAGCCTTTTTATTGGCTGCTTACGATAAAAACAAAACACTCCCCAAGATAGAAGTAAGCCGTTCTGATGATGTAGCTAAGTTGCTTATTAAAGAAGCAAACGCTGATTTAGTAGCTATATTTGAAGTAGACATTATGCTAGGCACTAGGGTTTTAGTACGAGCTTACACAAAAGAAGGTCGTGATAAATCCCATGATGGCTTAGATGTTGGGATGCTATCTTCTAATCAAGACAATAACGCTGACCTTTTAAGCCTATATGGTGGCTCTATTCCCTGTGGAAGTTACACAAGAGCACAATCCATTATCGGTCTTTGGTACATCCAGCAAGGGGCTAATTTCCTTTGCCGTTCTAGTATGCCTACAACACCGGGGCTATTCGCTGGACAGCTAACAGTAGGCTGGAAAACACCACCTGAAAACATAACCAAAGTACAAGATATGATGGCTATTGCTTCTAACATGATGATTAAGAAATGAGGATTAAATGAGCGAACTAACACTAGATAAATTGCGTTCTTTGGGCTTAGATGAAAAATGGTTAAACGGTCTTAATGACTGTTTTGATAAATACGCCATTAATACTCCTGAAAGACAGGCTTGTTTCTTAGCTCAGGTAATGCACGAATCCGGTGGATTTAAGTTGCTATCTGAGAACCTCAATTACTCTGCTGCAGCTCTTATGCGAACATGGCCTTCACGATTCCCTGACATGGACACAGCAGAGAAGTACGCTCATAATCCTGAGAAGATAGCCAACAAGGTCTATGCTGGTCGTATGGGCAACATTGAAGAAGGTGATGGCTGGAAGTTTCATGGTCGTGGATTAATCCAACTTACAGGGCGTGAGAACTATGCAAACTTTGTACATAATGCTTCTGTGGATGTTCTTAGTAATCCTGATTTGCTTATTACTCCTGAATATGCGTGTTTAAGTGCTGGCTGGTACTGGAATAAGCGTAATCTAAACGAACTGGCAGATAAGATGGACATTGAAGGTATTACCAAGAAGATTAATGGTGGCACTTTAGGTCTAGAAGATAGAAAAGCTAGGACTGAAAAAGCCCTAGCCATTCTGAGAACTACTTAGACAAGCCTGAAGCTATCCTATTAGCTTTAAATAAGTAATCGTTACGAATAGTGGAAGGTGCTACGAATCCGTAGGCTTTCCATGTTTTCATTACATCTGCACCTGATGAATACTTAAAAGTGCTGTTTGGTGAAATTGCTAGTTTGTCAGTCATAACTTCCTCCTCATAAATCCCATAAAAAGGGATAGGTTCTTTAAAGCTAACTTCCGCTTTACCTTTAACATTAACAGTAAGACTTCCATTCGGTTCTTTAATGACATTGGTTTCTTTCATAGTAAATCCTCCGATTTTATGTTTCTTGTTTCTAATTCTTTTGCTATCTTTTTTAAAGCTCGTTCAATAATTTCCGCTATAGCTTGATGGCTAATACCTTCATGCTTAGCTATTTCAGCTAATGTCATGGGTTCGCTCATACGGTAGATTTCTCAATAAATCGGTTATTAGCTTGATTGGTACGCCAAATATCCACCCTAAGTTGTGCTCCGGTAAGCTGCCACTTGAGCTTTTCCTCTACCTCAATAGCTGCCTTTAAGCCTTCTAAAAGTTCTCTGTATTCGCTTCTAGCATAAGCATCACGCTCTTGACCAGCCATAGTGTCTACACCAGCACAGAACGCTTCTTGCATAAGCAAAGCCTTTTTAGACTTACGAAACTCCTCTAAATAGCAGCGTTCCGCTTTAGCTTTAGCGTAAAGACCAGCGTTTTTAAGCAAAAAATCTACTGCCTGATTTGGATTAATTTCTTCCACTTTCTTTCCTTTCAATAAGTTTCATTCCGTATTCGTTATTTCCTTCAGGTATTACTATTGGCTTTTTAATTAACCGATTTTTTTTAAAATGCCTGTAATCAACATGGTGATGCCAACGATTAAATTTCCAAACCACTTTTGCAACATCAGGGTGCAACTTTTCAATCATTTTTGATTTAGGTAATGTGCCTTCTACAGCATAAAATTCATCAGTATTTCCACCTACCATTGTTTGAGTAGTGGCTTTTTCTTGTAAAAAAGCATTAAATTGAATGGTGCAATAACCATCTTTTAAGGCCCTTAAAGATAAATCAGTATCCTCGTTATATCTGCCTCTCCAGCGATAAGGAATGTCATTTTTAATAAGCAAGCAAGAATAAATGCGTGTATTTAAAACATAAGGTGGCAACTTTTCTTTTGCTTTGGCAAAGAAATCATAGTTAAATCCTGCAATTCCAATGTTTTCATAACGGTCTACAAAATCTTCAGAAGCTGCAAAAATAGCTCCACTTTCTACTTTGACCATTAAATTACGATTTAAACGGTTAAAAGATGCAATGTTGTCATCCATTACCCAATGCCATTTAGCCCCAATACTAATTGAATGATCCCATGCGTAATTTCTAGCAGCCCCCGGTCCTTTTCCTTTAGATTCACCTAAATCATCGCAAGTGTCATATTCATCCAAATAATGAATTGGAAGAACCAATACTTTTAAAGGATCAATCATTGCAGCATAGTTTTCATACTCATGCTGTTCCACAATGATGTAATACGGAACTTTCATTTTTTCTAGTGCTTTGCTAGTTAATCGAGTATCCCACCTGCCTTTAGAAACAATATAAATTGGATTACTAGGATTCATCGCCATACCTCAAATGAGATGCTTTTCTAGGTTCTGCATAAGGAAACCAAATAGTTTTTTGTTTTTCAGTAATTTTTTGGGCCATTAATTTTTCAAATTCAGCAACATCTTCAGCGTTACGAAAACGGACATTAATAACCCTGTATGGAGTTAAATCTTCCATTACAAATTCAGGCATACCTTTCCATTCAAGACTATATTTATCTTCAAGGTTTTCAAATAAATCGCTCATTTATCCTCCCAAGAAATCCATCATTGGCAACCCAAATTCTTCTGTAAATTGAAGGCTTCTTTTTTCGTACCAAAACCCTAAAGTACCCTCCCATTCGCCATTTCTTTGTTTTGCACAAACAAGGTAGGTGTCAGGTTTGGTGTTATCAGGCAATAGATTTATTTCTGTTTCTTTCTCTTTCTTACGATTCCTTGCAACTAAAAATACATTGTCTACAAGGTCAGTAATGATTCCTGAACCTTTAATGTCTTTTTTCTCTGCAATTTTGTCCCCTTCACCGGACTTTCTAAGGTGATGAACAAGGTGAATATGGAGTTGCGTTTCTTTAGCTACATCACACAAGGCATCTACAAAATCTTTTTGACCGTTATAGTCATCCTCTCCTCTTACACACTTCATCATGGAATCAATAATTAGGTGCTGTATGCCTAATTCTTTGGCAGCATAACGACACAACGCAACGGCTTGCCAAGGCTCTAAACGACCTACATGGTCATACAGGTATCCCATATCCATTTTCCACGCTGAAAACGCCTCTATATCGCTTTTAGAAGGCATTGGGTTACCAGTTGCTTGCCTAGCCATACGAGCAAGTGTCTTGTAAGGTTGC
>ERZ1034365.686-NODE-686-length-18419-cov-2.747792_pt1 | contig 18419 bp, 18 predicted proteins | sample MGYA00520615_ERZ1034365 | MGnify/ENA primary metagenome ERZ1034365 (study PRJEB33736, sample SAMEA104284505) | Azolla filiculoides | biome: Urban; feature: Water surface; material: Ditch water | place: Netherlands | collected 2015-10-28 | depth 0-0.1 m ... | reverse complement strand
ATGAACATTCTTCTTCTTGGTTCAGGTGGACGCGAACATGCGTTGGCCTGGAAAATTGCTCAAAGCCCTAAATTAGAAAAGCTTTTTATTGCTCCCGGCAACCCCGGAACAGCAACAGTTGGAACAAATCTGCCTATCGCTGCCGACAATTTTCCTGCTTTAAAAAACGCTGTAATCGATCAAAAAATTGATTTGGTACTTGTGGGCCCAGAAGACCCATTGGTAAAAGGTGTGGTTGATTTTTTTGCAGCAGATGATGCCATCAAACACATACCTGTTGTAGGGCCGGATAAATTTGGGGCTCAACTTGAAGGAAGTAAAGATTTTTCAAAGCAATTCATGTTCCGCCACAACATTCCTACAGCCGGATATTTGAGTGTGACAGAAAAAAACATTGATGAAGGTGTTGAATTTCTGAAAAGTCTGCAAGCACCTTATGTATTGAAAGCCGATGGACTGGCAGCCGGAAAAGGCGTTCTGATTTTGAATGATTTAGGCGAAACTATTTCGGAACTTAAATCCATGCTGGATGGAAAATTTGGTGCAGCCAGCAAAACTGTGGTGATCGAGGAATTTCTTTCGGGCATCGAATGTTCGGTTTTTGTAATTACCGACGGCAAAAACTACAAAATTCTTCCCGAAGCCAAAGATTACAAACGCATTGGCGAAGGCGACAAAGGTTTGAATACGGGAGGCATGGGAGCTGTTTCGCCGGTTCCGTTTGCCAATGCAGAATTTATGCAGAAAGTGGAAGAACGCATCATAAAGCCAACAGTTGAAGGACTTTACAGCGAAGGCGTTAATTACAAAGGATTTATTTTCTTTGGCCTGATAAAAGTAAACGGCGAACCATATACCATTGAATACAATGCCCGTATGGGTGATCCTGAAACTGAGGTTGTGATGTTGCGTTTGAAATCTGACTTCGTAGAATTACTTGAAGGTGTAGCCAACGGCAATCTGAACGAAAAAATAGTAGAGTTCGACGAACGTTCGGCAGTTACCGTTATGTTGGTTTCAGGCGGCTATCCTGAAGATTACGAAAAAGGCAAAGAAATTTCAGGACTTGACTCCGTTGAAAACAGCATCGCTTTTCACGCAGGAACAACGAATAAAGATGGTAAAATTGTAACCAACGGCGGACGCGTTATTGCTGTCAGTTCGTACGGAAACACAAAAGTAGAAGCGCTCGCTTTATCTTTTGCCAACGCACAAAAAATAAATTACGAAGGAAAATATTTCAGAAGCGATATTGGATTCGATTTATAATTGAACTGCTCTGAATAACCGACTTATATAAATTACTATGGCAAAGATTTTAGTTATCGACGACGAGCGTAGCATACGCAATACGCTGAAAGACATTCTGGAATTTGAAAAGCATCAGGTTGTTTTAGCTGAAAATGGGAAAACAGGACTCGAAGCTGCTCAAAGTGCAGCATTTGATGTTATTTTTTCGGACATTAAGATGCCTGAAATGGACGGAATTGAACTTCTTACCGCTCTGAAAGAGCAGGAAGTGGAAGCGCCTGTTGTAATGATTTCGGGTCATGGAAATATTGAAACAGCCGTTGAATGTATCAAAAAAGGCGCTTTCGATTTTATTGAGAAACCGATTGACCTTAACAGGTTATTGATAACTGTTCGCAATGCGCTCGACAAAAGCACATTGGTTGCCGAAACTAAAATACTAAAAAAGAAAATTGCTAAACGCCACCAAATGATTGGCGCTTCGCCGGCCATTGAAAAAGTGCGCATGATGATTGACCGCGTTGCTCCGACAGATGCCCGAGTATTGATTACAGGCGAAAATGGAACCGGGAAAGAAGTGGTTGCGCGTCTACTTTTCGAACAAAGTCAGCGTGTTAATGCACCTTATGTAGAAGTGAACTGCGCGGCTATTCCATCAGAACTAATTGAAAGTGAGCTGTTCGGCCACGAAAAAGGAGCTTTTACATCGGCCATCAAGCAACGTATTGGTAAATTTGAACAAGCCGACACCGGAACAATTTTTTTGGATGAAATAGGCGACATGAGTCTTTCGGCACAAACAAAAGTGCTTCGCGTATTGCAGGAAAGTGAACTTACCCGCGTTGGCAGCGACAAAAGCATCAAAGTAAATGTACGCGTACTCGCTGCCACCAACAAAAACCTGAAGAAAGAAATTGAAGCAGGAAATTTTCGTGAAGATTTGTTCCACCGACTGAATGTAATTCCGATTCACGTACCAAGCTTGGACGATAGAAAAGATGATATTCCTTTACTTGTAACACATTTCTCCGAACTTATTTGCAGCGAGCAAGGCATTCAAACCAAAACGTTCGACAAAGCAGCACTTGAATTTTTAATGCAACGTTCATGGACAGGTAATATTCGTGAACTTAGGAATGTAGTTGAGCGTTTGATAATTCTCGGAGGCGTCAGCATTTCGAAAGAAGATGTTGAAATGTTCGCCTGATTTTATTCAATTTTTCATTTAAAAACAAAATTACTTTATAAAAAATGCAACCACTAAACGAACTCAAAATAGCCATTTGCAGCGATCATGCAGGCTTTGAACTCAAACAAATTGTTGTTGAATATTTAAAAAACAAAAGTGTTGCCGGATTAAAAGATTTTGGAACCTATTCGGCTGAAAGTTGCGATTATGCTGATTTTGCCCACCCAATGGCTTCAGCCATTGAAAACAATGAATTTGATTTTGGCATTTCTATTTGCGGCAGCGGAAACGGCATCAGCATGACAGTAAACAAGCATCAGGGCATTCGCGCAGCATTGTGTTGGAACACTGAAATAGCAGAACTGTCCCGTCAGCACAACAACGCCAACGTTCTTTCGCTTCCTGCACGTTTTGTATCAGTTGAAGAAGCTTTGAAAATGGTGGACATTTTCTTCGCCACTGATTTTGAAGGCGGAAGACATTTGACAAGAATCAACAAAATTCCTTGTTGCTAAAACAAACAATAAAACAAACATGTCGAGAACAGAAATATCAAAATACGGAGAGTTTGGATTAATCAAGCATCTGACCGAAAAATTTAAAATTGAGAATGCTTCAACACTTGTTGGTGTGGGCGATGATGCTGCTGTACTTGATTACAAAGACAAGCAAATACTCGTAACAACCGATTTACTGCTCGAAGGCGTTCATTTCGATCTGGTATATGTACCACTGAGACATCTTGGATACAAAGCAGCCATTGTGAACTTCTCTGATATTTATGCTATGAACGGACAACCCAAACAAATTACTGTTTCGCTGGGTGTTTCCAAACGTTTTTCGGTTGAAGATCTTGAAGAATTATACGCGGGCATCGAATTGGCTTGTAAAACCCATGGAGTTGACCTGATTGGAGGCGATACTTCAGCCTCACTAACCGGTTTGGCTATAAGCATTACGTGTATTGGCGAAGTAGAAAAAGATAAAATTGTGTATCGCAATGGAGCAAAAGCCAATGATTTGGTTTGCGTAACGGGCGATTTAGGTTCTGCTTATATGGGATTGCAATTGCTTGAACGCGAAAAAATCGTTTTCAATGCCAATAACGAAGCGCAACCTGACTTTGAGGGGAAAGACTACATTCTGCAACGTCAATTAAAACCTGAAGCCCGCAAGGACATTATCAAAGCTTTGGCCGACAAAGGAATTGTACCAACTTCAATGATGGACATTTCGGATGGTTTATCTTCAGAATTGATTCATATTTGCACGCAGAGCAAAGTGGGTTGCCGGATTTATGAAGATAAAATTCCAATCAACTATCAGGCTGTGGTTATGGCCGAAGAGCTGAACATGAGCATTGTGACTGCTGCTTTGAATGGCGGAGAAGATTATGAATTGCTTTTTACCGTTTCGATGGAAGATTACGAAAAGATTATTGGAGTTGAAGGAGTTGGTGTAGTTGGTCATATCACCAAACAAGAACTTGGGCTTAATCTGGTTGGACGTGAAGGCGAAGAAATTGAGCTAAGAGCACAAGGCTGGAATTCGTTGGAATAGCATCAAACAAAATATAATTGAAAAAGGGATTCAAGCTAAAGCTAGCTGAATCCCTTTTTCAATTATATTTGCGATAACCTACCCTCTATAAAACGCGAAAGGTAGTAACGCCTTACTACCAATCTTTGTTAACCTTAAATCTAATACTATGAAAAAATCACGATGCAAAGATAAAGCGTATTTTGTACACTTGCAAGAGTTTTCGCAATTATTTGTGCGAAAAATGTGTTTTATAACATATTTTTAGATGAATTTAGCATTTGTCAACCCCGAATTAACGTATTTTTATGTTTTACAGCATAAAACTCGTGTCTATTCAGATATTTCAGTCACTTCGTAACCAATATTATCAATAGTTGATTTAATTAAATCGTTACTTACCTCTTTACTCAATGTAAGTTTCGCTGAATTTGTTTCCAAATTTACTTGAGCTTCAACTCCATCGATGCTGTTTAATACTTTTTCTACACGAGCAGAACAATGCTTGCAGCTCATACCACTGATTTTAAGATTTTTTTCTGACATAATTTTATTTTTTTGCGTTTCGCGTTTTGAATTTATTATTGTTGATGAGATTTCGATAAGTTCACTTTCTTGAATTTCAGGTTTTTGAATAAGTTGGATTTGCGGTTTAAAGCTCATTAAACGCAATGCATTGAGCACCACAGTCACAGAACTTAGACTCATGGCAGCAGCTGCAAACATAGGATTCAGTTTCCAGCCCAGTGCAAAATAGAAAACACCTGCTGCCAATGGGATTCCTATTATGTTATAAAAAAATGCCCAGAACAGATTTTGTTTGATGTTCCGAATAACGGACTTGCTCAGTTGAAGCGTAGAAACAACATCCAGCAAATCGCTTCGCATCAAAACAACATCCGCCGATTCAATAGCAATATCAGTTCCTGCACCAATAGCTATTCCCAAATCGGCACGCATTAACGCCGGAGCATCGTTTATACCATCGCCCACCATGGCTACAATTTTACCTTCGCTCTGCAAGCGAATTATTTCCTTTTCTTTATCCTGTGGCAAAACTTCTGAAATAACAGTTGTGATACCCAACAAACTTTGAATATACTGCGCTGTTTTTCTGTGATCCCCGGTCAGCATAATAACTTCCAAGCCTAATCTTTGTAGCTCTGCAATGGCTAACTTGCTATTTACTTTCAACACATCAGCAACTGCAATTACTCCAATAACGGCTTTGTCTTGGGCAATAAACAATGGTGTTTTCCCTTGTTCTGCAAATTTTTCTGATAATTCAAGAAAATCCTCAACATCAACTGCACTTTCATTCATCAACAAAAGATTTCCGGCCATGTATTCAGTATTTTCAATTCGCCCCTTCACTCCACGTCCCGGAATAGTTTCAAAACCACTTACAGACTGTAAAACCAAGTTGCGCTTTTCAGCTTCAACAACAATCGCTTCGGCCAACGGATGTTCTGAGAGCTTTTCGAGCGAAAAAGCAATTTGCAGCAACTCTTTTTCGGTCAATCCGGCACCAACTGCAATGTCAATGATTCGAGGTTTTCCTTCGGTCAGCGTACCTGTTTTATCAAGTACAACTGTATTAATTTTGTGTGCAGTTTCGAGCGATTCGGCAGATTTGATCAACACACCATGCTCAGCACCTTTTCCTGTTCCCACCATAATAGCAACAGGAGTTGCCAAGCCAAGCGCACACGGACAGGAAATAACCAATACAGCAATACCAATTGAAAGTGCAAAATCGAACGGATAACCGAGTAGCAACCACACAACAGTAGCCAAGAGCGCAATGGCAATAACCACAGGCACAAAAATACTGCTGATTTTATCAGCCATTTTAGATATGGGCGCTTTTGAAGCTGAAGCTTCTTCAACTAATTGTATAATTTGTGCAAGCGTGGTGTCGTTTCCAACTTTGGTAGCACGGAAAGTGAAATAACCGGTTTTATTGATACTAGCTGACATAACAGTACTTCCGGTTTCCTTGAAAACGGGCATGCTTTCGCCCGTTAATGCCGATTCATCCAGATTTCCGTTACCCGAAAGTATAACACCATCGACCGGAACACTCTGGCCACTTTTGACAGCGACCACATCGCCAATTTTAAGCTGCTCAACCGGCAATTCAAGTTCTACACCGTCAACAATAATTGTTGCAGTTTTGGGAGCTAAATCTATGAGTCGGGAAATTGCATCTGAAGTACGACTTTTTGAACGCGCTTCGAGATATTTGCCCAAAGTAATAAGCGTTAATATGGTAGCCCCTGATTCAAAATATAAATCGTGAGAAAATTGATGTACAATTTCCATATCAGCATGACCTAAACCATAGCCAATTCTGAAAATAGCGAAAACACCATACGCAATGGCAGCCGAAGATCCAATGGCAATCAAAGAATCCATGTTTGGAGCAGCTTTAAACAGCGTTTTAAAACCTGTAACAAAGTATTTTTTATTTACCAACGCTATTGGAAGTGTAAGCAGTAATTGCGTGAAAGCGAAAGTCATGGCATTGGCGTGACCAAGAAAAATATAGGGCAATGGAAACTGAAACATATGTCCCATGGAGAGATAAAGCAACGGAACGAGAAACACGAGCGAAATCCACCAACGGCTTTTCATTTCCTGTTGTTCAAGTTGCACATGATCAACTTTTTTTGAAGTTGTAGCTGTTGAAACACCAACGTCAGATTTCAAGTGAGCCTCATAACCGGCATCCTCAACAGACTTTTCAATTATTAAATTGTCCAGCGAAGATTCATCGTAGCTCACAGTCATACTGTTAGTCAGCAGATTCACCTGAACCATTTTAATGCCCTCCAGTTTACTTACACTTTTCTCAACGTGTGTAACGCATGAAGCGCAAGTCATTCCTGTAACTTCGAATTTCTCTGTTTTCATTTTGCAGCTTGCCCAAATCTATGAAACATTTTGTAACTTGTATTGTTTGGAAAATTGGATATTGTTATAAAAAAAAAACAAAGCTCGATATCCCATCGAACTTTGTTTGAGAAAACACATTTCCAAGCTACAAAAAAATCAATTTTTGAACTATAAACTTATTCACTCATGAAAAATGATTTATTAGTTCTTCTATGAAATTTTAAGCAAAACTACATTTACTTGAATATAGCAGGAAATTAATGAGGTAATCAGTTCGAATATTGAGGTAAAATTATTCCCAGATGTCACTCCATGTATTTGGCAAAAAACTCCTTTTCAAATTTACTGCCAATTGGGATCTTTTTTGCATTGACAGTAATGACTTTGTTTCGGACATTTTCGATTTTATCAATAGGAATAATATACGAACGATGAACTCTTACAAATTTATTTTCAGGTAACTGTTCCAATATTGTTTTCAACGTCATGCGCACAACCATCTTCTTTTCAGGCAGATAAATTGTAAGATAATCATCAAAACTTTCTATCAACTGAATATCGTCAATAAGTACTTTTGTAAGACTATAATTACAACGCAATGATATATATCGGTTAGATTCAACCGGCAGCGATGTTTTAAAAGAGTCATACGCCTTTTGAACGGCCTGCTTAAACCTGTCCTGCGTATAAGGTTTTAGCAAATAATCAACAGCATTTACATTAAATCCTTCCACAGCATATTCAGAAAAGGCTGTAGTGAAAATTACCATCGGTTTGCACTCCAGACTTTTGTAAATTTCCACACCATTATAGCCCGGCATTTGAATGTCGACAAACATCAAATCCACCGGATAGCGTTTCAGGTATTTAATAGCTTCAGCAGCATTAGTGAAAGTCTTTTTCAAATCAACATTCTCAATGCCAGTACAAAAACGTTCAATAATACTCAGTGCAGGCGGTTCATCGTCGATAGCTATTGCAATCATTTTTTAAGTTTGAGTTTAAGTTCCACAAAATATTTTTTATCTGTATTTCTGATTTTCAATTCATACTGTTTTATATACATCAGCTCCAGTCTACGCTTCACATTCTCAAGCCCAGAACCTTTATTGGTATATGAAGAATGAGACACTACTTTTTCATTTACAACAGTAAACACCAACTCTCCTTTCTCCGACGTTTCAGCATGCATTTCAATAACTGAATTATTATTCGAAATTCCGTATTTAAATGCATTCTCTACAAAAGGAATTAGTAATAAAGGAGCTATCAGATAATCTTCGGAGAAAAGCTTTTTCTGAAATTTCACATCCACAGTATCACCTAAACGGAGTTTTTGAAGATCGATATAATTTTCGATATATTTTAGTTCCTTATTTAGTGACACATAATCGTTTTCAATTTCAGAAGTAACATATCTCATTAATTCGGAAAGCTTTACAATGGCATCAGGCGTTTTCCGTGAATCCTCGAGCGACAAAGCGTAAATTCCATTCAATGTATTATACAGAAAATGAGGATTAACCTGCGATTTCAGATACGACAATTCAGCCATTCGTTTTTCTGCCTGACTTTTTTTCCAAAGTTGATCAATTTTCAACAAAAAAGACAAACCCCAAACAACCAAAAATTTGAACAATGACTCCTGAAACATAAAATATCTAAAGAAAATCGTTCCTTGGTTGTGTGGATGATTTGGTCGATGTTCATGTTTTGGTAAATCCGGCATTTCAGACCATACACTTCTGTCAAGGCTATCAACGATTAAATGAGGTAGAAGAAGCACCACTGCAAAACAAACAAAAGTAACCAATCCCCATATGAAATACTTCTTTCTCTGAAAATACTCAGGAATAAAATAGTAGTAGTTGATGTAAAAAAACAAAATCAGAAGTGCAGAATTAATCAATCCTTTAAACTCGGGAGGACCAAACATCCAGTGACTAAAAAAAGAGTCGCGGGGCGATGAAACAAAAGGCAAAGCCAGAAAAGCAATACATCCGAGAGTGTGGATGGTAATTTTTCTGGCGGATTGACTTATCTTCATGATTTGGCGTTTTTTGTGACAACAAAAATATAATTTTTATTTGAAATACTGCATTTTAAGCTATTTATAAGCTAAATTGAAACCTTTTTTATCTTTTCTAAATCCAAATTGATGTTTCATTGCGTCTAAAAAGAAAAACAAAACGTATTTTTATCACCAAAAAAAGAAAACATTATGAAACGAATTGTATTATTGCTCATTAGCGTATTTTTTATTGCCGGCGCACAATTACGCGCCCAAAACGAACAACCTGACAGTATTATTAATAATGACGCAAAAATCGTCAAAAACGAACTTAGTCAGGCCGTTAAGGATTCAATCTTATACTCTAAACTTTCGGCAGATCAGTTATTGGATCTAAAGAATCAGGAAGCCATGACCGAACGTCAACGAATTGATACAGAAAACAGAAGTGACATGCCCCTGAATGGTTTTGGAATTTTTATGATTGTTCTTTTACCTTTTCTTTTTATAACAATAGTTTTAATTATAACCGGCAAAATAAGAAATCGGGAATCACAACGGAAACACGAATTATACATGAAATCGCTCGAAATGGGACAAGCCATTCCCGAACATTTCTTTGATGAACCAAAGAAAGTCAACGTTATTTCGAACCTGAAAAAAGGGATTCTCTGGCTTTCTGCAGGTTTAGGTGCACTTGTTTATTTTAATGTTATCAATGAAGAAGAAGCACTCATTCTGGGTATAGTGCCTACTTTTGTAGGGATAGGCTATTTATTGGTTCACTTCCTCGAAAAGCCTAAAAACGCTGATGAGCAAAACGGATGATATCCGCTGGGTGGCTCAGGTAACGTTGTTTGGCGACAAATCAGCTTTCGACAAACTGACCTGTAAGTATCAATCGTCCATACGTCGGTTCTTTTTGAACCTGACTATGGGCGATGCGCCTTTAAGCGATGATCTGGCTCAGGAAACCTTTATCAAGGCTTACATGAATCTGAATTCATTTAAAGGCATGGCGGGGTTTTCCACCTGGTTATATCGCATTGCTTACAATGTTTATTATGATTCAGCCCGCTCTCAAAAACATTACGCCGACATTGACGAATATGAAATTGATCGGCAACATCAGACACAAAATGAATTCTCGGCAGAAAAAATGGATATTTATAAAGCCTTAAAACTCCTCAGAAAAGAAGAACAAACTGCCGTATTATTGTTTTATATGGAAGATAAAACACATGTTGAAATTGCCAAAATAATGGATTGTCCGCTCGGAACAGTAAAAACATATATTCTAAAAGGGAAAGAAAAACTCAGTAATTATCTCACAAATGCAGGTTATGGAAAAGATAAATAATGATGACTTATTGCTAAAGTCATTTTTCAACGAAAACAAAGAGAAAATTGCTGACAACGGTTTTTCAAAACAAGTGTTGAAACAAATTCCGGAGACACCAAACTACGAATGGGTTGTGTGGCTTTTTGCAGCCATTGGCGTAGCTATATCATTGCTACTGGGATATTCTTCTGGATTATTTGCGATGGCTTTAACTTACCTTCGACAGATTCCTTTTTACTACTTGGTGGGTATTGTATTTTGCTTCCCGCTTATGGCAATGCTGGCCGTGTGCAGCCAACAAAATTGTAGATTTAAAATTGCGTAATAGGATATTTTAAAGCCAGTTTTTTACGGGGAGTTTTAGATGAAGCACTCAGTGACCTGTCGACGTAGGGCAGCTTAGTATTAAATATCCCCTTCAAAACTGTGCTGTCAGACAACACAAAGTTGCATACCACTTTTTGATTTGAGCCTATATTATTTACAGTAAATGAGCCTCTGTCGATCAACTTAAAAGTCGAGAATGCGCTGTTATTTTCGATATAATAAATATATGCCCCAATGGTATATTTTACTTCGTCTACATCCTTTTTTTCGCCGCGATAAAAAGTAAAAGCATCGCCATTTTCACCTACATTGTATTTTCCAACAGGTAAAATCGTATCGGTTGGCGCTAAAAACAAATCTTCGATAAACAAATATTGCCCTGTACCATCCAATTCGCCAGCTGCATTTACAAAAAGTGAATCTGAGAATAACGACAACGAAATCACATTATTCGGAATGCCATAATCACTATAATAAGCGCCGAAAAACTCAACATAACCCCAAGTATAATCAGGATTAGAATTGTATTTATATTTTGCATATGGTTCGTTTGTTCCACAAGAAACAAGAACCATCGAAATTAGCAACAATATGAAAGCAGTATTTTTCATTGACCGATTTTTTTTTGATAAAAACGAATAAAAGCCCAAATTATTTCAATCTTAAATGGTTTTATTGAGATACCGAACCGGATACCATGCTGCTAAAAAGCCCATTACAAGAACAGTAATAAGAACAAGAATTGAATCTGTAAAGTTTGTAACAACAGGATAAGCCGTAACAACATAACCTGCGCCCAAAGTCACCAAGCCAAAATGCTCCTGAATTAGGCAAATAATAGTTCCTAGCACCAATCCCGACAAAGCTCCAGCCACAGAAATCAACCAACCTTCGTACAAAAATATATATTTTATGGTTGTGTTGTCGGCACCCAAGCTACGCAGCGTTTGAATATCAGCTTTTTTATCAATAATCAACATAGACAACGAGCCAATTATATTAAAGCTGGCTATCAGCAGAATAAAACATAAAATCAAAAATGTAAACCATTTCTCAATTTTCATGATTTTATAGAAGCTCTCCTGTTGTTCGTAGCGATTTTTCACCTGATATTTATCGCCCAGAGTTTTCTTTATGAGTTCCTGAGCCGAAGCCACATCTACTCCTTGCGCCAACTTTAATTCAACTGATGAAACAGTGGTCGGTTCATATTCAAAAAGCCCGCGGGCCAGTTTTATCGACACTAACACACAACGGTCGTCATATTGGCTTTGTTTAACTGAAAAAATCCCAGACACAAAGGTACTTTCCTGATTAAAACTTTCTTCGGGTCTAAGCAAATTGATATTGGATGTTCGTTTTGGAGCATAAATATCAAGTGGGTCAATAAAATGTGCGCCTAATCCTAGGATGCTTGCAACGCCAACACCGGGCACTGCACGTTCAAAAGCTCCATCATACAACTGAAATTTCCCATCTAAAATGATACTATCGATCGAGGTTAAATCCGAAAAATTATCAGATACGCCCTTTACTGTTGCCGGCATTTGCTTATCCTTGAAACGTAAAAGAGCATTTTCCTCAACAATTTCAGTAAATACTGCAATTGATTTCAGCTTTCTAACGCTTTCAAATTCGGGCGTGTTTACATCAAAAGTTTTCCCTTGGACAATGGTTATTCTCAAATCCGGATCAAACGAGGAGAACATATCACCAACAAGCGATTCAAAACCATTAAAAACAGATAAAACCACCACCAATGCTATTGTTCCGATGGCCACTCCCGTGGCAGAAATTGCCGAAATTATATTAATGGCATTGTGAGATTTTTTCGAAAACAAATAGCGACGGGCTATCCCAAAAGAAAAGGACAGTCCGCGTAACTTATTTGTAATTTTTGAATTTTCGTCCGACATTAAAACGCTAATTAATCGAGTTCAATAACTTCACCCTCTTTTAATGGAGAAGGCGGATCTTGTTTCAACAAATTATCGATATTTTCGAGATAATCCAATGAGTCGTCATTATGAAAGAAAAGTTCAGGCACAATACGCAACTGATTACGTACACGTTTCCCTAAATCAAAGCGAATTGCTTTTGTATCAGCATTTACCTGCGCTATAACTGCCGTAGCTTTATCGCTGGGGAAAATACTTAAATGCGTACGGGCGATTCCCAAATCAGGACTAATACGTACTGCGGTCACAGTTATCAATGTTCCTTGTAACTCACGGGCATACAACAAAAAGATTTCTCCTAACTCTTTTTGCAGCATGCGCGATATTTTTTGTTGTCTTGTTGTTTCCATTTCTATTTAGTTTTATTTATACTTTCCACTCAAACCCATCCTTAGTATCTTTGATATCGAAACCAAGAGCAGTCAATTCATTGCGGATTTTATCGCTTGTAGCCCAATCTTTATTGCGTTTTGCATCAAGACGCATATTAAGCAACATATCGATGGCTTTTTTGAATGCTTCGTTTCCGACCGACGCTTCAGTTTCGGATTTTAAGCCTAAAACATCTTCTATAAATGTTTTGAAAACCGATTGCAGTTCTTTTAAATCAGACTCTGAGATGGTTTCCTTACCATCATGCACAAGATTGATAGCCCTCAAGGCATCAAACAAGTGTGAAACTACAATTGGTGAATTGAAATCGTCATTCATTGCGTCCTCACATTTGGCTCTTAAACCTGAGGTTTCCACCGTAGATGATGTCGATACAGTAAGCTTTTGCAAACGTGCATAACCTTCCATCAATCGGCTAAACCCTTTTTCAGACGCCTGTAGAGCCTCATTCGAAAAATCCAACGTGCTACGATAATGTGATTGCGCCATAAAAAAGCGAACAGTCATGGGCGAATAACCTTTATCGAGCAGCGGATGATTACCTGTAAAAAGTTCTTTCGGCAAAAAACCGTTACCAGCACTTTTTGACATACGCACTCCGTTTACAGTCAGCATATTGGTGTGCAACCAGTAATTTGCTGGTGCAGCGTGGTTGCACGCCTGCGATTGTGCAATTTCGTTGGTATGATGTGTGGCTTGCAAGTCCATGCCACCGCCGTGTATATCAAAAGTATCTCCAAGGTATTTCGAACTCATGGCAGAGCATTCCAAATGCCAACCAGGAAATCCCCAACCCCAGGGCGAAGGCCATTTCATTAAATGCTCAGGTTTTGCTTTAATCCATAATGCAAAATCCAGACGTCCTTTTTTCTCATCCTGCCCACCGAGTTCACGGGTTCCTTCTAACAAATCTTCCAATTTACGATTCGTAAGAATACCATATTCAAAATCCTTGCTGTATTTCTCTACATCAAAATAAATTGTACCCGATTTTTCATAAGCATAACCACTTTCAAGAATCTTCTTTACAATTTCAATTTGCTCTGATATGTGCCCCGTGGCTGTTGGCTCTATACTTGGTGGAAGTGTATTGAATATATTCAGTATCTCGTGAAAACCGATTGTATATTTCTGCACAATCTCCATTGGTTCCAATTGTTCCAGTTTGGCTTTCTTTGCAAATTTGTCATCTCCTTCGTCTCTGTCACCTTCTAAATGTCCGGCATCTGTAATGTTGCGCACATACCGTACTTTATAGCCCAGATACAAAAAATAGCGATAAATTAAATCAAACGAAATGAAAGTACGACAGTTTCCCAAATGCACATCACTGTAAACGGTTGGCCCGCAAACATATATGCCCACTCTGTTTTCGTGTATAGGAACGAATTGTTCCTTTTTGCGACTTAATGTATTGTAAATATATAATTTGTGTTCCATATACCCCTAACCCCTAAAGGGGGATTATATTTGTATTAATTTGATTGAATTTGTTTTTATCATTTCCCAAAGCCCCTTAAGGGGGTTTGGGGTCATTCTAAAATAATGTTCCTTGTTCTCCTAATTTTACTTTTCCAAGATGTTTATAAGCTAATTCGGTTACTTCACGACCACGGGGAGTACGTTTCATAAAACCTTCCTTAATCAAAAACGGCTCGTAAACTTCTTCTATCGTTCCGGCATCTTCGCCTAAAGCGGTAGCAATAGTTGTTAAGCCTACCGGACCTCCACGGAATTTGTCAATAATCGTATTCAGAATTTTATTATCAATTTCGTCCAATCCGTATTTGTCAATATTCAACGCTTCCAGTGCATAACACGCAATTCCCATGTCAATTTTACCTGTGCCTTTTACCTGTGCAAAATCGCGCACACGACGAAGCAATGCATTGGCAATACGTGGTGTACCACGACTGCGGCCACCAATTTCCACGGCTGCATCATTTTCGATGGGCACATCGAGCAAACTGGCAGAGCGTTTTATAATTCCGGTAATTACCTCAATATCATAATATTCGAAGTGGCAATTTATGCCAAAACGAGCACGAAGCGGAGCAGTTAGCAAACCACTACGAGTTGTAGCGCCAATAAGCGTAAACGGATTTAAATCGAGCTGAATAGAGCGGGCACTCGGGCCTTTATCTATCATTATATCAATGCGATAATCCTCCATAGCTGAATATAAATATTCTTCCACAATAGGACTCAGGCGATGAATTTCATCGATAAAAAGCACATCGTTAGGCTCTAAACTCGTTAGTAAACCCGCCAAATCACCCGGTTTATCCAACACAGGGCCTGAAGTGATTTTAAAACCCACATTCAGTTCGTTGGCAATGATGTTCGAAAGCGTAGTTTTGCCAAGCCCCGGAGGTCCGTGCAGCAACACGTGGTCAAGCGATTCGGTACGCATACGTGCTGCCATGACAAAGATTTTCAGATTTTCGACAATTTTATTTTGTCCCTGAAAATCCGAGAAAGTCAAGGGTCGCAAAGCGTTCTCAAACTCTTTTTCACCTTTTTGATTGTTTCTTATATCGAAATTTTCTTCCATAAGTTTGCCCCTAACCCCCTAAAGGGGGAATTTTATCAGAGCTATTTAGTTGTAATTAATCGTAAAAACATATAAGCAAAATCCCCCTTTAGGGGTTAGGGGCAGTAAGACTCCTGAAAACTTCCTCCATACTTCGTTCCACGGGTTTAATCACCTGTATTTTATTACCCGTTTTGACTGCAAAATCAAATAACTGAGCTCTAACATCTGTTGAAGCATGAACAATATATATGTTATTCCCTTTCGGAGTTATCGACATGATATTTTCTATCCCCGAAATTTCTGCTTCATTCAAAAACTCTACTTCAAACTGCAAATTATTCTCGTCGAATAGATTGATTTTTGAAATATCAGGATAATCGGCCACAATTTCACCCTTGTTTATTATCAGCACACGATTACATATTGCTTTGATTTCCTGCATAATGTGCGTGCTAAAAATCACAGTTCTTTCTTTGCCCAATTCGCGAATCAAATTCCGAATCTCCTCTAACTGATTCGGATCAAGTCCGGTTGTAGGTTCGTCCAATATCAGCACTTTCGGATTTGGAACGAGTGCCTGAGCCAGTCCCACACGCTGACGATAACCTTTTGAGAGTTGCCCTATTTTTTTGTGAAACTCAGGTCGCAGTCCAACTTTATCAATCAGTTCATCAACCAGTTTCTCTTTTTCTTTGTCAATTCCATGTGTTTCAGCAACAAAAAGCAGATATTCCTTTACATACATTTCAGGATAAAGCGGGTTTTGCTCTGGCAAATAACCAATCAATGCATTTGTTTGTAAGGTATCATCTTTTACTTCCAATCCACAAACTTTTACCGAACCCGTGTTATACGACAACGCTCCGGCAATAATTTTCATAGTTGTAGTTTTTCCGGCACCATTTGGACCGAGAAAACCCACTACTTCGCCTTCACCAATTTCGAAGCCGATACTGTTCAAGACCGTTTGCTCGCCGTAGTTTTTCGAAAGATTTGATATACTGATTGACACTGTGTTTCTGTTTGTATTTGCAATTTGCAAAAGTACTAAATTAGCGTGGTAAAGTAAAATAAAAAAGGAAAGAAGTTACAGTTCAACTCCTTTCCTCTAATTATATAAAAATTAATACTTTACTTTTTAAAAATTGCTACAATAAGTGAAAGTGAGATGTACCACGAAATTATCGGGGCAAATGCATCAAGCTGAAACACTGCCAAAAGTCCGATACAGACCAATAAGAAAATGTATTGCAACTGATTGGCTTTCCAACCATAACTTTTAAATTTGAGCGAAAACATAGGAATTTCAGCAACAAGCAAACCGCTTAAAACGACTATAAAAATTAGAATCAACCAGTTATTCACAATCAAAAGTTCAGAAAAAGAATAACCCAATCCAACCCAGAAAATTGCATTTGCAGGTGTTGGCATACCGATAAATGAGCTTGTCTGACGTTCGTCGATATTGAATTTTGCTAAACGCAAAGCAGAAAAAACAGGAATAAGAAACCCTGCAAAACTAAGCCACAAAGGCAAACCGCTTTCCTGCAACATCGAAAAAGCCACTGCACCCGGAGCCAATCCGAAACTAATAACATCAGCTAAAGAATCCATTTCTTTGCCCATTGGAGAATAAGCTTTCAGTAAGCGCGCTGCAAATCCATCGAAAAAATCGAAGACAGCTGCAACGATAACCAACAACAAAACAGCGGGATAATTAGCCTGAAAAGCATAATAAACCGCCATACTTCCGGCAAAGAGATTCAGACAAGTGATAAAATTCGGGATATGTTTCTTAATCATTTTATTCTTTATTTTTACTATCAATCCAAATTGTAACCGGGCCATTATTGACCAACGCTACTTTCATATCGGCTGCAAAGGTACCTGTTTTTACAGCTTTACCCAATTTTTGTGATACCGACTGGCAAAAATGTTCGTAAAGTGGAATCGCAGTTTCGTGCTTAGCCGCTTTTATATACGACGGACGATTGCCTTTTTTGGTCATGGCATGAAGCGTAAACTGACTCACAATCAACACTTCACCATTAATATCAGTCACAGAGCGATTCATTACACCGTTTTCGTCGTCAAAGATACGCAATCCTGTGATTTTTCCGGCAAGCCAATCGCTATCTTCTTTAGTATCGGCTTCTTCAATACCAACAAGCACCATCAACCCTGTTGCAATAGAAGATTTTATTTTTCCATCAATCTCTACCGACGCCTCACTAACTCTCTGAACAACAACTCTCATATATAAATTCAACGAATTTTTATTGCAAACTATTTAATTCTTCTCTCAGTTTTTTGGGTAAACCCGCCACCACTAAATCATACGAATGTTGTATCAGCTCTATCAACAATTTCAGCGAAACTGAAGGCTCAATTCTTACTGTATTCCAGTGTTTTTTATTAAAATGCCAGGCCGATGTAATCGCTTCGTACTCTTCTCTCAAAGCAATAGCTCTTTCAGGATCGCATTTCAGCGTAATTTGCGTTTCAGGATTATCCAACGGTATCAGCGCAAACATTTTATCCTGCACTTTAATCACAAGCGTCACTTCATCGAAAGGGAAATGTTCCGTTGTCCCTTTCAAACTCATGCAATAATCGCGAAGTTCTTCGTAGTTCATTAATTCAATTTACTATTTTGTCAGTTACTATTTACCATTTTTTGAAAAGCTCACTACAATTTGATATAAATCTTTTTCTTGTAAAGAATATGACCTATAAACCAGTTGATTGTAACAAAACACAAAGCAAAAACCAGCGAGCCAAGATATTCTCCAAGAACAGGAGAAAGCCATTGCGAATAAATAAATCCTTTTACAGAAGTCCATTCACCCAAATACGTAAAACCAATATTACCCAGCAGAATACTTAGCAAAGCGGCAATTACGTACACGAACATAGGATTTACACCAAACGATTCGAAAAACACACTCCATTTGCGTTTGTGTTTAATATCAATA
>ERZ1034365.685-NODE-685-length-18422-cov-3.877732_pt1 | contig 18422 bp, 18 predicted proteins | sample MGYA00520615_ERZ1034365 | MGnify/ENA primary metagenome ERZ1034365 (study PRJEB33736, sample SAMEA104284505) | Azolla filiculoides | biome: Urban; feature: Water surface; material: Ditch water | place: Netherlands | collected 2015-10-28 | depth 0-0.1 m ... | reverse complement strand
AAACAACCCAAAGGAGCTCAAAAAGCTAAAGGAAATGAAGAAAGACGACACGGTACGAAATCTTTTGGAATCTAAATTTGACCGAGAAACTATTGCCGTATTATTAGGCGTTGATGTAAAAGAAATAGCCGAGATATTACAGCGTTGTAATTATTCTGAAGCTTTCATCCAATCCGCAAATGATTTGCAAATTATGGATGCCATAAGTGGCTGTTATGAAGAATATAAAATCTTAAAGAAAAAATAGGCTTAGCCGAAAAATTAAAAAAACATCCCCTTTTCGTAAAAGTATTTGGGGATTTTTTATTGGCTAAAAAAGTCATTTTCGTCAAGAAATCATTTACATTTACTTAAATAAATTATTAAAGAATAACACTTAAAATATAAAATCATGGCAAAAAGTCAAGACGCTAAGAAGACTGTAAAAAAAGAACCGCTAAAAACAGCGAAAGAAAAGAAAGAAGAAAAAAGAGAAAAGAAAAACAGTCCGAAAAGGGACTAAAAAAAAGAGGTCAGTTACAATAACTGACCTCTTTTTTTTTAATAACTGAATACTATTTCACCGGAATATTGGCTAAAATTTCCAATACGAATTTCCAGAATTTCTGAGCAGATGAAATACTTGCTCTCTCATCAGGTGAATGCGCTCCGTGAATCGTTGGTCCAAAAGAAATCATATCCATATCTGGATAATTTGTTCCCAGAATTCCACATTCTAATCCTGCATGACAAGCCACTACTTTTGGTTTTTCATGATTTTGTTTTTCATAAATACCAACCAAAACATCTAAAATCTCTGATTTTGAATTGGGCGTCCAGCCTGGATAAGAACCCGAAAATTCAACTTCACAGCCCATCAATTCAAAAGCAGAACGTAAAGCATTAGCCAAATCAAATTTTGAAGTTTCAACCGAAGAACGGGTTAAACACTGAACCGAAAGCTGCCCTTCTCCTACTACCACTTTAGCAATATTATTAGAAGTTTCGACTAAATTATCAAAATCTGCACTCATTCTGTACACCCCGTTATGAGCAGTATACATCGCTCTCACAAAATAAAACTGTGCGATTGAAGGCATCACTTTCGCCGGAACCGTTTTTAACTTTTCGAAAACAACTTCTAAATTAGGTTCTGTAGTTTTAAACTCAGTTTTAATTTCATTTACGATTTGTTGCATATCAAATACAAAAGCTTCGTCATATACTTCTGCAATTATCACTTTAGCAACACTTTCTCTTGGAATCGCATTACGCAAACTTCCACCATTTATAGTGGCAATCTGCAATCCAAAATTATCAAAACCATCAAATAATAAACGATTCATGATTTTATTGGCATTTCCTAAACCTTTATGAATATCCATTCCGGAATGTCCACCTTTCAATCCTTTTACAGTAATTGTGTATGCGGTTGAACCCTCAGGAGTATCTTCTTCGTCATACTCTGCTGTTGCCGTAACATCAATTCCTCCGGCACAGCCAATATCAATTTCATCATCTTCCTCGGTGTCTAAATTCAATAAAATTTGCCCTTGCAGGATTCCTCCTTTTAAATTCAAAGCACCTGTCATTCCTGTTTCTTCATCAATGGTAAACAACGCTTCAATTGCAGGATGCGGAATCGTTGTACTTTCAAGAATTGCCATAATAGCAGCAACTCCAAGACCATTATCTGCCCCAAGTGTGGTTCCGCGGGCACAAACCCAATCTCCATCTACAAACATATCGATTCCTTGTGTATCGAAATCAAAAACAGTTTCCGCATTTTTTTGATGCACCATATCTAAATGCCCTTGTAAAACTAATGCTTTTCGGTTTTCCATTCCTGGAGTTGCCGGTTTACGGATGATTACATTTCTGATTTCATCTTCAAAAGTTTCTAATCCCAGGCTGTTTCCAAAATTCTTCATAAACTCGATAACACGATCTTCTTTTTTTGAAGGACGCGGCACAGCGTTTAAATCGGCAAACTTATTCCAAAGCGCTTTCGGTTCCAGATTTCTTATTTCTTGGCTCATTTATTTTTGTTTGAAGTTTAACATTTTTAAAGTCCAAAGTTACAAAGTTTAAATTCTTTTTCGATACTAATTGATATTGTAATTATATTTACGCTTCCAAATTTTATCCTGTGAAACGCAAGTACATTCTTCCTTCATTTCTTTTGATTCAAATCGTAATCCTAAAAATCGTTGCTTTTTTTCCTGAATTTGTAGAACGTTTTTACAGTAATGGTTTGTATCTGCTATTCTCAAAATTTTCAAGAATTACTTTAGGTAAAATTCCGTTTTCTGTTGGGGATTGCATTTATGCAGTTCTTATTTTTTTGATTTTAAAATGGTTTTGGAACAACAGAAAATCATGGAAACTAAATTGGAAAAATCACTTGCTACGGTTTTTAAGTATCGTATCAGTGTTCTATTTTTTGTTTCACCTTTTTTGGGCGTTTAATTATTACCGCGAACCTCTTTTTGAAAAAATGAGTATTCAAAGGGAATATTCTGATGCTGATTTACTGGTTTTCACCAAAAAACTAATTGTTAAAACGAATGCCATTCAAAATCAAATCACAAAAAATGACAGTTTGAAAGTGGTTTTTCCTTATTCTAAAAAGGAAGTTTTTGATATGAATTTAAAGGGTTATAAAAACCTTTCTGCTGAATATGACTTTTTCAACTATTCGCATTTAAGTGTCAAAAAATCATTGTTCAGTTTGCCGTTAACCTACATGGGTTTTGGAGGCTATTTGAATCCGTTTACAAATGAGGCACAGGTAAATTATTTGGGTCCAATGTATAGTTTTCCGATGACTACAAATCACGAAATGGCGCATCAGATGGGTTATGCCAGCGAAAGCGAATGTAACTTCATTGGTTTTTTGGCCTCTGTAAAAAATGATGATTTATACGTTCAATATTCGGGTTATAGTTTAGCCTTACGGTATTGTTTGGGGAATTGGCACGTTCGTGATGAGAAGAAATTTCATGAATTACTGCAAACTATTCATCCCGGAATTCTAAAAAACTTTCAAGAAAGTGAGGATTTTTGGAAACAATATGAAACGCCAATTGAAACTGGTTTTCATGCTTTTTATGATAATTTCTTGAAATTAAATCAACAAAAAGAAGGCATGGACAGTTACAGTAAATATGTGAATTTGATGGTGAATTATTATAAAGGAAAAGAGTTGTAGCTTTTGCAGGAGTTCCGTAAACTTCGTTTGATACAGAAAGCAGGACAACTCGTTTTATGAATTATAAAATTTTGTACTTCTGAAAAGAATAAATTATTGTAACAAAATCCATTTTTAGCTTACTAACGTATATATGAGTCAAAATCTAGAACATTCTTTTGTGCAGCAATTGCAGGCCAATCAGAATATAATCCACAAAATTTGTAGGTTGTATACGAATGGTGAGGATGCGCATAAGGATTTGTTTCAGGAAATTACGATTCAGTTGTGGAAAGCGTTTCCGAAGTTTCGGGGAGACAGCAAATTTTCGACATGGGCGTATCGAGTCGCGTTGAATACGGCCATTACTTTGTATCGAAAAAGTAAGCGCACAATTGCTACGATTGAGTTTGAAGGAAGACAACATTTTACACCTGATATTGATTATAATTACGAGGAAGAGGAGCAATTAAAATTAATGTACCAAGCAGTTTATCAACTAAATGACATTGAAAAAGCATTGATTTTCATGTATCTTGAAGACAAAGATTATCAGGAAATTGCAGAAACTTTAGGAATTAGTGAAGTAAATGCAAGAGTGAAAATGAATCGAATTAAGGGGAAATTAAAAAAAATATTAAATCCATTAGGAACATGAAAGAGCTGGATTTATTGAAAAAAGACTGGCAAAAGAATCAAAATTCTTTTGAACAGGTATCGGAAACAGAAATTTACAAAATGATTCATAAAAAATCATCTTCGATTGTGAAGTGGATTTTGATTATTAGCGTTTTGGAGCTTTCGTTATGGACATTGATTAGTGTTGCTTTTAATACTGATGATTATTTTAAGAAACTGAAACACGATGAATTGATATTTTATTTCAAAATATTAAATGTTTTCAGTTATCTGGTTATATTTATTTTTATCTATTTATTTTATAAAAACTATATTGCTATAACAACGACTTCATCGACAAAACAGTTGATGAAAGACATTCTGAAAACCCGAAAAACCGTTCAATGTTATGTAGGATATAATCTGGCTATGATTGTGTTGGGCTTAATTGTGGGGTTTGTAATTGCTTTTGCCTACAATCCTGAAACAATCGCTTTGAAAAGCAAAATTGCCGAAAACGGGACCGTTATGGCAATTACTTTTGGTGTTTTATTCTTAACTATCTTGGTATTTTTTGGAATATTCTGGTTGTTTTACCGATTATTATACGGCATCTTATTGCGACGATTATACACTAATTACAAGGAATTAAAAAAGATAGATCTTTAGCCAAGAATTAATATTCCCATTGACGTGTTATGTTTAATTCCTCTTGTTCTTTGATGAGTTCAGCCGGAATTACTTTTAAAAATGAAGGATGTTGCTCGATGGCATATTCTACTTTTTCAACAATCTGGTCAATAGTATCGTTATCATAATCAATATCTAAAGGTTCTTTTATGATAAAAGATTGAAGAATTCCTTTCTTTTTCATGCGCAACCCTTTTTTGTCAAATGAGCGTCGGAATCCATCAATTACGATAGGAATTACTATTGGTCTGTGTTGTTTGATAATATGTGCAGTTCCTTTTCGAACGGGTTTAAACGATTTTGTAGTTCCTTGTGGAAAAGTAATTACCCAGCCATCGTCCAAAGCTATTTTTATATTTTCGGTGTCGTTTGGATTTACATCGCGTTTTTCGGTTACATCTACCCCTTTTGCGCGCCAGGTTCGCTCTACGGTAATGGCTCCAACATAAGCTAAAATTCGAGGCAACAAGCCAGCCTGCATCGTTTCTTTGGCAGCAACATAATAAATATTCATTTTAGGTTGCCACAAATAACATACGTTTTTGATGGTATCTTCTCTTCCACTTAAACTGGCATTAAAAACGTGAAACATAGCTACAACATCAGCAAAATAAGTTTGATGATTGGATATAAAAAGTACGTTTCTATCCGGTAAAGTTCTAATAATTTCAGAACCTTCAATTTGCAATTCATTAAAACCACGATATCGTCTATGGGTAATGCCACCAAAAATTCGGATGAGCCATTTCTTTATAAATAGTATGTGACCAAAAGGATTTCTCTTAAATAATCCCATAAAACTGTGTGTATTTCATATTTGACGAACAAACTTACGAAATTTATTCTTTATGCAATTTACAATTTTTTAACCTTGATTTAACATCAGACTTCTTGTTCTAAAACGGTTTTCAGAACTACTTTCAATTCACTCAAAATCATTGCAGTAGCACCCCAAACAATATGTTTTTCGATTTCAAAAGCAGGAATACTGATATTCACAGCATAAGATGTAGATAATTTGGTCTGGACAATAATTGTTTCATCTAAGAAAACAGACAAAGGCAATTCAATTATACCAGCTACTTCCGAAGGTTCGGGTATGAAAGTGATTTCTTCTCGACAAATCCCCAAAAAAGGATGAACCATAAAATTACTGGGCGGAATGTATAATTGTGTAAATGCTTTTACAATCTCAATTCGTTCGGGTGAAATACCTATTTCTTCGTGAGTTTCACGTAGCGCGGTGATTTCAAAATTTTCATCTTCTAATTCGTGTTTTCCACCGGGAAATGCAATTTGTGCAGAATGTACTCCTTGATACGAATTCCGAACAATTAAGACTAAATGTGTCTTATTGCCTTTTGGATAAAACAACATCATTACAGCCGCTAATTTGGGTGTTTTATTGTCCAGATTACTATTTTTCAAGCTTTCTATCCGCTCCAAAGGCGCCATTTTAATATGCGCATCAAAAGCAGGGAGCTTTGCGGCAATTATTTTAGGAACATGTTCTAAAAATTCTTGGAAATCCATAATCAAAGTCTATTTTTGCATACAAAACAGTTCATAAATATAGTTTAGAAATTGCACTTGCACAAACTTTCTACAACTCAAAAGCATCTATAATGTACAGCAAAGAAGAAACACAACGATTAAAACGAGAATTCTGGATTGCATTTGCCGAAAAATATCCGCGAAAATGGTTGTTATACGATACCAAAATCAAAGATTTCTCTTTTAAATTTTATGTGGATAATAAAAAAGCCCAAGTACTCATTGACATTGAGCCTCGAAATGACATTAAAAGAGTGGCTTATTATGAAAAATTAGAAGCGCTGAAAAATATTTTGGAGGAAGAATTTATTAAAAATTTAGTTTTCGAAAAAGAATTTAATCTTGAAAACGGCAAAACTATCAGCCGAATTTGGGTTGAAAAATTAGGCGTAAGTGTTAGTAACAGAAATTATTGGGATGAAATTTTTGATTTTTATAATGAAAAAATGAATGCTTTAGAGCTATTTTACGCAGAATACGATGAGTTTATAAAAGATATTGAATAGAAATTATATCGTAAAAATATTATAGACTATAATTCGATCTTCATAATTGATGTACAATTGTTTTCTGTTGTCTTGTTGCTTTCTGGTAATAATTGAAAGAGTACAATCGAGACCTGCATTGTCTTTACACGTAAAAGAATAGACAATATCCGTTTCATTTTCTTCTCTATTCTGATACTCAACAATTTCAAATAACTGAATAATCTGAGAATAAACAACAATTCGGCTTTTATTAGTATCTAATGAAACCAACATATTAACCAACTCTAAATCAGACCAATTTCCCCATTTTCCTTTTTCGGTTTTTTCTAAAACGCTAAAGCCGGAGGTTTTAAATCTATAAACTTGAGCGTAAGAGCTTTGCAGCCCAAACCCTAAGAAAAGTAATAGTATGTATTTTTTGATTTTGGACATGCTTATAAAATTAAAAATCAAATCTAATTCGTTCTTCTTTTGCAATTCTAAATTCAGCAATCATTTCCTGAATGATAGCTGCAGCTGGTTTAATCTCGTGGATTATTCCGGCTATTTGACCAATTTCTAATTCGCCTTCAATCAAATCGCCTTCGAACATTCCGCGTTTGGCTCTTGCTCGCCCTAATAATTCAACTAATTCTGCTTTAGTCGGTCCTTTTTCATACAATTCCTGAACATCCTGAAAAAATTTATTCTTGATTAAGCGCACTGGAGCGAGTTCTTTTAATGTCAGTTGCGTATCCCCTTCTTTGACGTCAATGATGGTTTGCTTAAAATTTTCATGTGCTGATGATTCTACGGAGGCAGCAAAACGGCTTCCAACCTGAACACCATCCGCACCAAGAACCATTGCAGCTAGCATACCACGACCGGTAGCAATTCCGCCTGCAGCTATCAAAGGAATCTTAATTTTCTCTTTGACCATTGGGATTAGTGTAAGCGTAGTCGTTTCTTCTCTTCCGTTGTGTCCTCCGGCTTCAAAACCTTCGGCAACAATGGCATCAACTCCGGCTTCTTGCGCTTTTAACGCAAAAACAGAGCTACTGACAACATGTACAACGATTATTCCGTTTTCTTTTAAATAAGAAGTCCAAGTCTTTGGATTTCCTGCCGAAGTAAAGACAATTTCTACGCCCTCTTCGACAATAATTTTCATGATTTCCTCAATATTGGGATACAACATCGGGACGTTTACACCAAAAGGTTTTGAGGTTTCTTTTTTACATTTCTGAATGTGTTCCCGCAAAATTTCAGGATACATAGAACCAGCTCCAATCAATCCTAATCCTCCGGCATTGCTCACAGCACTTGCTAATTTATGACCGCTATTCCAAATCATTCCTCCTTGAATAATAGGGTATTTAATTTTGAAAAGTGTTGTGATTGTATTCATTTTGCTAAGCTTAGTTTTTAATGATTTTCCCCGTTTTAGAATAGCTTTTGGATTCTAATTTGTAAAAATATATTCCGTTATTTAATGCCTTCAATGAAACACTCGGTAATTCATTTGAAATTGTTTTTTCTAATACTTTTTGTCCAAAAATAGTATAAATAGCAACCGTTCCAGTATCAAATTTATCAGGAAAAGCAATTGATACAAAATCATGGGTTGGATTTGGATACATCCTAAAATCAACTGTAGAGAATTCTGGTTTGGATAACGCATTGGTTACCGCAAGTCCAAAATCCGGAATTCCATATCCATATTGATTATTTGGCGATGTAAATTTATCCGCCGATGCTATAACTAATTGTCTGATTTCCTGATTGGTTCTCTCGGGAAATGCCTGCCACAAACAAGCAATCATACCAGCCATTATAGGACTCGAAAAAGAAGTACCACTACCTGTTACAATTGCACCCAATTCGTTTGACAAAACCACGGATTGTCCTTGTGCCAAAACATCCGGCTTTATTCGTCCGTCATAAGAAGGACCTAGAGAACTGATGGAAGTCAGTACTTCCGAAGCATTCACCGCTCCAACTGTAATAACAGATACAGCATCTGCCGGAGCGCCAATATGAGGATCTGGTGTCCCACCGGAATTTCCTGCAGAAACAACAACAATCATCCCTCTGCTAAAAGCTATTTCAGCGCCACGAGAGATAAAAGTAGTATTCCCGTTCATGTCATTATAAGTATGATTGTAATTTGAATTATCAAAATCAAAATAACCCAAAGAGCTATTTATTATATCCACGCCTAAGCTGTCCGCGCTTTCCGCCGCTTCTACCCAAAGCGATTCTTCGATTGGTTTTTCAGAAGTATCGTCTTCGGTTATAAATAAATAATAGGAAGCATCGGGAGCTGTTCCTACTAATTGGCTGTCCTTAAATCCGCCCATACAAGATAGAACAGAAGCACCATGAGAACTTCCGGTATAAAAATCAGGATCTCTTAACACATAATTATATCCCCCTAAAATTTGATTATTTTCTCGTAATCGCTGAAAAGGCTGCGTTGTATTTACACCCGGAAAACCCGCATCTAAAACAGCAATAACTTTGCCTGTTCCGGTATAATCTTGTTGATGTAACAGTTGCCCGTTTAGCATCTGAATTTGATTGGCAGAACTGCCGTAAGTATAATTAATTTGAGTTTTGCTGGTCTTGTTCAGCGACTTTACTTTAGTTGATTTTGCTTTTCTGCCTGCCACATTAAGAGTTTTATCTGCAAAATTTATTTTCTCTACAAAAGATAAATCTTTCAAAGAATTAATAGCTATTTGAGTTCCTTGAATATGAAGTGCATTCAACCATTTTGATTGCGCTAAAACAGCAATACCTACAGTCTCTTTTATTTGTTTGACATAGGATTGTTCAATAGGAATATCAATAAAATCTAATGCTATGTTTTGATTGGCTCTTCGATCTAACGCTCTTTGGGAAAGCATTTTCAAAGGAGAATCAAAAAAGGTTGCTGCATTTGGTTTTGCATTAAAATAAACCCAAGCATCTTCTTGTGAGAATGCAGAAAATGGGAGGAGAAGGATAAAAAACAGGGGTAATATTTTTTTCATATTCTTACTAATATCGTATGTTGTCCAAAGATAATAAACTATTTAAAACTTCATTCATTAAATGAAATCATTACCAAAACAAATAGATAAAAGAAAAAAATGAACCATAGAAAAACCAATAGAAGTAACAAATTCTATTCAGTCATTCAAAAAAATATAAATTAAGATATTACACCCGAGCCTACTAATTCGTCGCCAATATACCAAGCTGCAAATTGGCCTTCGGTTATAGCGGATTGTGGCTCTTCAAAAGCTAGATACATACCATTTTCAAATGGATACAAAGTTGCTTTTTGCAACGGTTGTCGGTAACGAATTCGCGCCATCACTTCCATCGATTCACCATTGGCCAAAGCCAAATCGGTACGAATCCAATGGACTTCGGACTTTTCAATAAACAACGCTTTTCTGAACAATCCAGGATGTTGACTGGTTAATCCGGTGTAAATAGTATTAGTTTCAACATTGGTAGCGATAATAAATAACGGATCTGTAGTTCCTCCTACATTCAGTCCTTTTCGTTGTCCAATAGTAAAATAATGAGCCCCTTGATGCTTTCCTACTACTTTCCCCATATTTGGAGTGTAAGGAATTTTAGCCGCATGAAATGCTAAATGCTGTTCTAAACTTAAATCATCTTGTTTTTCTGAACTGTAAACAGCATCATTTTTATCAATTTGAACAATAAGTCCATCTTTAGGTTGTAATTTTTGTTGTAAAAATTCCGGCAATCTTACTTTTCCAATAAAGCACAATCCTTGCGAATCTTTCTTCTCGGCAGTAATTAATTCCATTTGTGTTGCAATTTCTCTCACCTCAGGTTTGGTTAATTCTCCTATTGGAAACAACGATTTGGCAAGCTGTTCTTGGGACAACTGACAAAGAAAATAAGATTGATCTTTATTGGTATCGGCTCCGGCTTTTAATTGATAAACCGTTTCACCATTGACTTCGATTTCACTTTTTTGACAATAATGTCCGGTCGCTACATAATCCGCTCCAAGACTTAAGGCAATTTTCATGAAAACATCAAATTTTATTTCGCGATTGCAAAGTACATCTGGGTTTGGAGTTCGCCCTTTTTCATATTCGTTGAACATATAGTCCACGATTTTTTCTTTATATTCTTCGCTTAAATCTACGGTTTGAAAAGGAATCCCTAATTTTTCGGCTACTAATAAAGCATCGTTACTGTCTTCTAACCACGGACATTCATTAGAAATTGTAACCGAATCATCGTGCCAATTTTTCATAAAAAGGCCTATAACTTCATAGCCTTGTTGTTGCAACAAATAAGCCGCAACACTTGAATCTACACCTCCGGAAAGTCCTACAACAACACGCTTCATCTTCAAAAAATTATAATTTTACAAGGGTGCAAAGTTACAAAAGATTTGTATCCGAATTGAATTAAGGAAAAGTTAATTGTGTTTAGACTTTGTAGCGCTTTCAGGGAAACTCATATTCATTTCTTTTACTGCTTTTCCTTTCTCAAAAAACTGCCAAAGCCCTTCTTTTTTTCCGTTTATAAACTTCCCTTGTGAAACTACAGTTCCGTTTGTATCTCTAAAAATAGCCGGACCATTATACTCATTATTCTTAAATAAAGATTCTTCAAGTACAATTCCTTTTTCGGAGTATTTTTTATAAATACCTTCCTTTAGATTGTTTTTATAGCTCATTTCTTCGGCGATTTTTCCACTGGGAAAATAAACTGTTCGCAAACCTTCCAGCTTTCCTTTACTGTAATTTTCGGTAGTCATGATTGTTTTTGAAGCATGGTGATAATAGTTCCATTGGCCTTCAAATACTTTATTTATGACTTTTCCTTCGCTTACTTTATTTTTATCTTGATCATAAAAAATAGTATACGCCACATTGTCTTTTGCATTAAATTCCCGTGTAGCAATTATGACTTTGGCTTTGGTATCATCAAAGAAATTAAAAACACCTATTTCTTTGCCGTGATTAAAAGTTCCTTCATAACGAGGCCTTTTCGACTCTTCATAAATACCTTTCCACAAACCGTGTTTTTTTCCTTTTTCGTCTAATTTGTTATAATCAGTTTGTGCCGTTTGCGCATGGAGATTCATCACATTCCAAAAAACCAAAACAACTATTCCTATTTTATAAAATACTTTCATAATTATCTTTATAGCGTAACGAATTCTATTACTTTAAATTATGTGTAAACAAAAAAATCTCGAATTACTCCGAGATTTTTTTAACTGTTTATTTCTTTTTTTGTTGTGCTTTTTGAGCTTCAGCTTGCTCCATTACTTCTTGTAATTTTTGCTGGAACTTACCTTGTTTCTTCGGCTCTTTCAATTTATTTTCTTGAATTTGAGCATGAATCTTATCACTGTCAATAAAGTATCTTTTGATGACAATCATAATTCCAATAGTAATTAAGTTCGAAATAAAGTTATACAAACTCAATCCCGCTCCATAACTATTAAAGAAAAATAACATCATTAATGGCGAAACATAAATCATGATTTTCATCATTTTTGCCATATCCGGCATACCTTCTTGTTGTGGTGCTGCCATTTGTTGGTCACCAGAAGTCATTTTCATATAGAAGAAAATAGCAATTGCAGCCAATATTGGAAACAAACTAATATGATCACCATACAAAGGAATGTGAAATGGTAATTTTACGACTGAATCAAAAGAAGATAAATCGTCTGCCCAAAGGAAACTTTTTTGTCTCAATTCGAATGCCGAAGGGAAAAACTGAAACGAAGCATACATAAAAGGCAGCTGAATCAAAGCGGGAATACAACCTGCCATAGGATTCACTCCTGCTTTATTGTATAATTTCATGGTTTCCTGTTGCTTTTTCATAGCATCTTTTTTGTATTTCTCCCCTAATTCTGTGATTTCAGGACGAAGTACTTTCATTTTGGCTTGTGACAAAAATGATTTAAAAGTGATTGGCGACATGGCAATTTTTATCAAAATTGTAAATACAATAATTGCTATACCATAAGTAATATAAGAGCTTAAAAATCCAAATAACGGAATAAAAATAAATTTATTAATCCATCCGAAAATTCCCCAACCTAATGGAATAATTTTATCTAAATTTTTATCATATGCTTTTAAAGTTTTATAATCTGAAGGGCCAAAATACCAACTCATTTTATAATCTACTTCGCCATTGGTGAAAGCCAAAGGCAAGTTAGCTTTAAACTGTTTTGTGAATATTGTATCTGTTTTTTCGTCTAAAACTAAATCATTTGAAGACAAAGTAGTTTTCTCAAATGGTTTTTCAGTCAATAAAATAGTGGTGAAAAAATGTTGTTTGAAAGCAACAAATTTTACGTTTTCGGGAGTATCCTGTTTATCTTTACCTAAACTTACAGAACTGAATTTTTCATCCTCATATTCATATTCAATTTGAGCATATCTATTTTCATAAGAAACACTTTTCTCGTTTCTATATGATTTCAAATCCCATTCTAAATCTAATGGTTTTGCCGTATTCAATACTTTATTCAATCCTTGAGAACGAACATCAAAACCAACCATATATTCGTTTGGTTTCAAAATATATTTGTATTCCAAAAATTCATTGGCACCCGCTTTCAATTTCATAGAAAGGATTTGATCTGCTCCAACTTTTGTTAGTGTTGGTTCAAAATACAAGTCTTTGGTATTTAATGTACGATTATCGCCCGTTAACAACTGTACATTTAAATTAGCATTGTTGTCTTTGATTAATTGTACTAATTGGCCTGAACCTTTTTTGAATTTTTCGAAAGTTTTTAAAGTAGCTTCTACAATAAATCCTCCTTTATTAGCAATTTTTAGTTTTACCAATTCATTTTCGATAGTGGTAAACCCTTCTTTTGCAGAAGGAAGTGTAGCTGAATAAGCAAAATTTCCTAATGTTTTTTGCAATTGAGCCAATTGTGTAGAATCTCCGGTTGTTGCTACAGCAGCCGTAGCTTTTGCCACCACTTTATCCGTTAATTCTTTAGCTTTGGCTTGCTTAATCAAAAGCTCTTTTTGGGCTTTCTCTGCAGCAACCACTTTCGCATCAGGTTTATTTTGATACATGATCCAAATCAAAATACCAAAAATCAATACAAAACCTATAATCGAATTAAGGTCAAATTTTTTTTCTTCCATTATTTTATTTAAAAAAGTTTACTGTTTAAAGAAACGAATTGCTTCGTTTTATTTTTTCTTTGCCTTAACAGCCGCTGCCACAAAATTCACAAATATAGGATGCGGATTAGCTACTGTACTCTTATATTCCGGGTGGTATTGAACACCAATGAAAAATGGATGGTCTTTCAATTCAACAATTTCCACTAAACCGGTATCCGGGTTAGTTCCGGAAGCAATTAATCCCGCTTTTTGCAATTGATCCACGTACTCGCTGTTGTATTCATAACGGTGACGGTGACGTTCTGAAATAGTGGTTGTCCCGTATATTTTATAGGCTAACGAATCGGGTTTCAAATCACATTTCCAAGCTCCCAAACGCATGGTTCCGCCTTTGTCTGTAATTGTTTTTTGATCTTCCATTAAGTTAACAACAGGATGTGTTGTTTTATCGTTCATTTCTGTAGAATTGGCATCGGCAAGTCCAAGAACATTTCTTGAATATTCGATAATTGCCATTTGCATTCCCAAACAAATTCCGAAAAACGGCACTTTATTTTCACGGGCATAGCGTACTGTTTCGATTTTTCCTTCGATTCCTCTTTCTCCAAAACCTGGCGCAACAAGAATACCGTCTAATCCCGCTAATTTTTCATTCACATTTGAAGCATCAATATATTCTGAATGGATTGAAATCACGTTTACTTTGGTTTCATTAGCAGCACCTGAGTGAATAAAAGCTTCCAAAATAGATTTGTAACAATCCTGCATTTCAACATATTTACCAATCAAGCCGATGTTCACCGTATGTTTTGGATTTTTTAATCTGCGTAAAAAAGTGTTCCAGTTTTTTAAATCCGGAGCGGCTTTTTTAGGTAAATCTAATTTTTTTAATGCGACAACATCAAGACCTTCTTCTAACATCAAATTAGGTACTTCATAAATCGTAGAAGCATCAATAGATTGAATAACAGCTTCTCTTTTTACATTACAAAACAAAGCCAATTTGTTACGCAATTCCTCTGAAATTTCGTGCTCTGTTCTACAAACTAAAATATCTGCTTTTATACCGCTTTCCATCAATGTTTTTACGGAATGCTGTGTTGGTTTTGTTTTCAATTCACCTGCAGCAGCCAAATAAGGCACCAAAGTCAAATGAATTACAATTCCGTTATGCTCGCCTAATTCCCAAACCAGTTGACGAACAGACTCTATATAAGGTAAGGATTCAATGTCACCAACGGTTCCACCAATCTCTGTAATTACAATATCATAATCACCCGATTTACCAAGCAATTGCATTCTATCCTTAATTTCATTAGTGATATGAGGTACAACTTGTACAGTTTTCCCTAAGAATTCTCCTCTTCTTTCTTTTTCAATTACCGAAAGATAAATTCTACCTGTAGTAACATTATTAGCCTGAGAAGTGGGAACATTCAAGAAACGTTCGTAGTGTCCTAAATCTAAATCCGTTTCAGCACCATCATCGGTCACATAACATTCGCCATGTTCGTATGGATTTAAAGTTCCTGGATCAACATTTATATAAGGATCGAATTTTTGAATAGTGGTTCTGTACCCTCTTGCCTGTAATAATTTTGCCAAAGATGCCGCAATAATACCTTTTCCTAAAGAAGAAGTCACACCGCCTGTAACAAAAATATATTTCGTTTGATTCATTATGTTATTGTTTGTAATGTAGTTGTGTAAAAAACGTGGCAAAAATACGAATTTTATTGGATTATTAGATTAATAGATTGTTAGAATATTTAGATTTTTTGACTTCACAGATTTTAAACTACACAGAAATGCAGACTTCCTGATTATTAGCTTCAGATACGCTGAAAAACACACAAAAAAACAGTACTCTAACAAATAAAACAGCTTATTTAAGGTTTTGGATACCTTTTTTTTATATTTCGAATCAACTCTTCTAAACCATTGAGTTTTAATTCATAAATTAATTGTAATTGTTCGCCTAATTCTCCTTTTGGAAATCCTTTATTACTGTACCAAACAATGTAATATTCAGGTATATCAATAAGAAACCAGCCTTCATATTTGCCAAAAGGCATTTTGGTATGCGCAAGTTTTATCAGTTGTTTTTGATTTTGATCCAAAGTAAGTTTAAAGTTTATGGTTTATAGTTCCATTTGCAAACTAAAAACTGTTGTGTAATAATATCCTTATTTCCAGTCAAAAGTGATTCGTTTCTCAATATCAGCATTCAAACTCAAGAAAACAGGGCAAGTCATTGCGGCTCTTTCTAAAATAATTTTATCTTTTTGTTCCAAAACTCCGCTCATATCAAAAGCAATTTCAATAGCGCCGATACGTCTTGGCTCCACATTCATAATTTTAGTTACAGCAGCGGTAGAATTTTCAATATTAAGTTGCATATCTCGGGCTTTTATTCCCATAATCGTTAGCATACAAGTTGCCAGAGCATTAGCCACAGTATCCGTTGGAGAAAAAGCTTCTCCTTTTCCGTTATTATCTAATGGCGCATCCGAAAGCATCTCGGTTCCCGATTGCAAATGAACCGAACTCGTTCTTAAATTCCCTAAATATGTTACTTTTGATGTCATTAATTAGCCTCTTTTATAGTTAAATCTGTATCGTAGTACAAAACATAAACTCCTTTATTGGTATAGCCACCACCTTCTTTTCTGTAGTATTCAAATTTATTATCAACTTGTTCTGTCGCCATCATTTCGACCGTTTCCTGATACGTTTTACCCTGTGACAATCGCATCATTGTATCAAAAGTAACGTCAAATCCGCGGGTAGCAAAAGCAGTAGGCATGATTTTATTTTTCTTTCTGTACTCTTTTTCAAAAATAAGCGCTTCCGGAGATTCGTTTTCACGCGTCATCGAAGGATACATCAATTTTAACTTAGCCAAATTCTGAAAATTAATTTCATCTGTATCCAAAGTTTCGTTAGGTTCAAGAATAACCAATTGAACCGAATATAAAGCCATTGCATTCAACATCGTCGTCATAGTTGATTTTATCATTCCGGTATTCCCGGTTTCCATCACCACATAATTCGTTTTGTTTTTGACCAATAAACTTTTTAAACTTTCCACGTTAAGACTTCCTGTTTCGGTCAAAGCAGCAAATCGAACGTCTTTCTGATTTTCTTGAATGTATTTTCTAACAGACTCTTTTTTCTTATCTACTACGGCTATAATATTTCCACCTTTTGCGCGCATAAAATCGAAAACTGTATTGCGTATTGCAACCGTTGTTGGGATGGTTTGGTATAAATTGCTATAAGCATCACCCACATCTTTTGACAAAGGTGAAATAACCGGAACCTGATTAAACGCTACTAATCCGGCTGTTTTTTCTACATTATTTTGGTAAAAAGGTCCAATTATAGCATCTGCATTCCCAAGGTTATTTTCTTTTATTATTGAAGCAACATTAGAACTATTCTTGCTTTCTTGTGAATCAAAAATACTTACATCAACCGTTATTCCCAGTTGTTTGGCCGAATCTATAGCCATTAAAGCTCCGGAATAAAAGTCTAAAGTCATGTTTAGAAACTTGTCTTTTTTCAAACGCATAACCGTTGAATTCACTGTATCTCCTTCAATTTTAGTTAAATTAAAAGGCAATAACAATACTAATTTCTTTTTGTCATTACTGTTTTTTGTCAATACTGAATATGCTTTTTTACTTTCTTTCGGAAGCACAATAGTAGATGGAACTTTCAAAATCATTCCTTCGACAACCCCTTCGGATAAAGCAGGATTAAGATTTTGCAATTCTTCCGAACTCAAACCAAACATTTTTGACAAACTATAAAGTGTTTCTTTTGGTTTAACCTGATATGCTGCGTAATCCTCAACTTTCGTCGAAACTACAGCAGTATTAGGATTAACTATTTCCGTTTTAGTCTCGGTTATAACTGAAACTTTTGTTGTTTTTGGCGCTGTTCCTTTTATCAATAACTGATATCCAACAGGTAAATTAGCTATAATATCCGGATTTCTTTTTTCTAATTCTTCAACTGTAATTCCGTATAATTTAGCAATCGAATATTTGGTTTCTTTTGGAAGTACCTCATGATAAACTGTTTTTTCCGGACTGGCAATTGTTTTTTTCGAAACAGCAACAGAATTAGAAGGAATAACAAGCTTTTGCCCAATTTGTATTCCGTCTTTTTCAAGAAAAGGATTGGCTTTTTTTAAAGCTTCATCAGAAACGCCGTATTTTTTTTCGATGCTGTAAAATGTTTCTTTCGGAGCAACTTCGTGTGTTGTGGCTTTATGAACTGTTTTGGCAGGAGCTGTGATTTTTTTTTCGGAACCGTTAGGAATCAGCAAAACGCTGTTGGGTTTCAAACCACTTTGTGCATCAGGATTGAGTCTGTAAATATCAAATGGAGTAACCTTATATTTTTGTGCAATTTGATTGATGGTTTCTCCTTTCGCTACTTTATGTGTGATGGTTTTTGATTGTGAAAAAACATTGGCAGTAAAAAACAAACTAACTAAACAAATTGTAATAAAATATTTCATCCTTTTTTGATTCTAAAAATTATTCGGGTATTGATACTGAAACGGTATCAAATTTTATTCCAAAAATCTGATACCGTTTGTATAAAGAACATTAAAAACAATGCCTTTTAAAGAAAAAAAATCTAATTTACTATTCCCACTCTATTGTGGCTGGCGGTTTAGAGCTTATATCATATACAACTCTATTCACCCCTTTTACCTTATTAATAATGTCATTAGACACTTTCATCAAGAAGTCA
>ERZ1034365.684-NODE-684-length-18424-cov-3.098708_pt1 | contig 18424 bp, 16 predicted proteins | sample MGYA00520615_ERZ1034365 | MGnify/ENA primary metagenome ERZ1034365 (study PRJEB33736, sample SAMEA104284505) | Azolla filiculoides | biome: Urban; feature: Water surface; material: Ditch water | place: Netherlands | collected 2015-10-28 | depth 0-0.1 m ... | reverse complement strand
CGGAAGAAATCATCGGTCATTGGCTGGCCCTTCAGAACTCTCTCGAAAACTCTCAGGTTCTGAATCAGAATTTTGGGGTTCCTGGGGGTTTCGCGCTATGGAATTTACCCTGCAAACCTAGCATTCATGCGGGTTCCAGGGGTTTTGCAGTGCCGACTCAGTAACGTTCATCGATCATCGCCGCTTGCTGAATGCAGGCAACGCTTTGGTGATGTCATGAATTATGGAAGTCACATTAATCCGCGCGATCAGCGCATCATGATCAATTCAACAGACTTTGCGCTTGTGCAATCAAATACCGCAATTTTGCGATATCGACATCTTTATGTGAATCGCTCATCGCCTTCGCTTGACTGGACTCTACAGATATCTCCTCATCTGGTAGTTCACCCGAAGCAATTTTCCGTTCTTCTTCAAGAATTGTTCGAGCATTGACAGTCAGGATTTTGACCATGTCCATCAATTGTTCCCGCTGCTGTGGCGAAAGCGAGGTCAATAGGCGCTCATTGCGATTAATAGATTCTGCAAAGACATCGCGATACAAGGACAGACCTTTATCGCTAAGCCGCAGCGTAACTCCCCGTGCATCAGCGCCGTTGCGTTCACTTACCACAAGACCTCTGTCCGTAAGCCCCGCGACGGTCCGGCTGGCGTAACTCTTGTCCAGACCGGCACCACGAGCCAGATCCTTTAGTGAAAGAGGGGCGAATCCCCCTAACTGAGCAATTGAACGCCACTCGAGCAACGTTAACCCATGGCGTCTTTCAACCCGCATGCCATTACTGGTTGCCAGAAGAGCTGTCAAAGTGTGAAGTCTAGATGTGATCAGGTCTGAAATGACAAGCTGACCATTCGGCGTACTTTTTGATGCGGCCATTTTTCAATGTTGACAAAGTCAAATATCTTAGCGCTTCGGTCAGGAGCCAATCGAGTCAAGTCGTTGGCGCACGTGTGGAGGCTTGGCTATGGGCTTGGCATTCGTCCAGCCGGACTCGTTCCTGACGTGAAACGACCAATTGGGCGTCGTACGCCCTGGCAATCATCGGCACCGCCTGTCGTGCAGCCCCATCGATACCTTAGCAATGAGCTGACCGCTGGAAGACACGCTGGCTAGGGCAGCCAGGCAAGAACATCCAAATGACCTGCTCGCAACCAGCAATTGTTCAAGTCAACCATATAATGGACAATCACATCAAGAGTGCGTTGACGAAGCTTGCCTTGCCATTTCTTAAAAATTTCATCATGTGAGTTAGGCACCGCAACGCACTTATTCACCGCGGCCATAGTGCAGCTGATCGGGACATGGATGATCAAAACGAAGGAGAAGGAGGATTGAGTGCTGAACACAACATTAGTGCGATGCCCGATAAATTCGGCAATGAACTAAACAAATCCATTGACGTATCGGCTAGGGAATTGCCTTTGCACGGAATACGCATCGTAGATTTGACCTCCGCGGTGGTTGGCCCATACGCCACACAAATATTGGCTGATTACGGTGCTGAGGTGCTTAAGTTGGAGGAGCGTTCGGGCGATGTAATTCGCTGGATTTCCGGGCGTTCTCCAACCCCGGGAATGTCGGGCAAGTTCATGCACATGAATCGCAATAAGCGCAGCATTTCGCTCAACCTGAAATCTGAGGCCGGGCGCGATGCCTTGGTGCGGCTCATTAAAACAGCCGATGTGTTTCTCCACAACATGCGTCCAGCAGCGATTGAGCGCTTGGGCTTGACGTACGAGCATCTCGTCAAAGTACAACCAACACTAATTTATGCTGGGATTGTTGGCTTTGACCAACGAGGTCCGTATCGGAATCGTCCTGCTTACGACTCGATATTGCAGGGTGGGACAGCGCTAGCCAGTTTGTTTGCCGTACATGGCGATGAGCCGCGTTATGTTCCCTTTGTTGTTGTTGATCGAATGGCTGCACTGATGGTTACCCATACTTTGCTAGCAGCCCTGTTTGCACGCCAACGTGATGGACTTTCCCGTGAAATCGAAATACCAATGTTTGAAAGCTTTGCCGGTTTGCTTCTGAGTGAGCATCTCTACGGGAGTAGCTTTGATCCACCAATTTCCAAGCCTGGTGATGCCCGTCTGCTGGATGCCAATGCAAAGCCGGTACGCACCCTGGATGGTCACATTTGCGTGACCACCAACACGGACGCACAGGTCGCCAGTCTTTTCGAAGCATTCGGCAGACCAGATCTGAAGCAGGATGAAAGGTTTCGTACAGCTGCCGCGCGAATTGATCACATCCGTGAGTTCTTTGAACTCAGGTCATTTGAAATTGCAAAGCAGAAAACCTCGCATTGGCTGAATGTCTTGAGCCTGCACGACATTCCGGCAATGCCATGCCACACCTTGGAGAGTCTGTTGAATGATCCTCAAATCAAGCAGGTTGGCCTGCTGGAGCACGGAGAGCATCCAACGCAAGGACGCATCGTCAACATCAATGTCCCGACAAGGATGACCGGATTTAACCCTTCTGTTCGAATCCCTGCGCCTCATATTGGAGAGCACACGGAGGCCTTGTTGAAGGAGGTTGGATACAGCGAGCAGGAAGTCAATCAGTTGTTTTCCGATGGCGTGGCTTACAGCGACATTCCAGTGCAGGATTCGGGCAACGTTTGAAAATAGATAAATCGGAGACATCAACTTGTATTCCATGAATCCCAAAATTTCACGCCGTGATGCATCGCTATTCATGCTTTCGATGGCATCAGGAGCTTGTATAGCACAGTCATTTCCAAGCAAGCCGATCAAGCTCGTCGTGGGATTTTCTCCCGGTGGGGGGAGTGATTTTGTTGCTCGGGCGTTAGCACAGGATATGGCACCTTCTCTAGGGCAGCAGGTAATCGTTGATAACAAGGCAGGTGCTGGTGGCGCTATTGCGGCACGGAGTGTTGCAACCGCCGATCCTGATGGCTATACGCTGCTGTTGGGTAGTGCCGCTAATTTTGTGATCAATCCGTTGCTTGTTAAGAACCTTCCTTATAACGTTTCGGATTTTGTCTCAGTCGGTGCTGCTTCCAGGTTCAACTACGCACTTTTAGTTCGGAAGAATTTGCCTGTGCGTTCAGTTACGGAATTGGTTGCTTATGCGAAAAATTCTCCCGATGCATTGACAATTGGATCTGCGGGAAATGGTTCAAATACCCATTTGGCAGCTGCCTCATTCATGGCCGCCACCGGTGCCAAGATGAGACATATTCCCTACAAAGGAACATCTCCAGCCTTGACCGATTTGATGGGGGGTGCAATCGATGTCCTGTTCGACTCAGTGCCCACTGTCCACGGACAAATCAAAAGTGGCGCTCTGAGAGCGCTAGCTGTCTCTGGCCTCGAGCGAGAGTCAGTCTTACCTGAGTTACCTACGATTGCGGAACTGGGGTGGAAGCAATTCAGTGCCAGCAATTGGTTTGCTGTATTTGCGCCAAAGAAAACGCCCAGTGACGTGATCGACAGGCTTAATACAGCGATCCAGAAGGCACTGGCCACGGATCGTCTGCGTAAACTGTACGGCACGTCGGGAAATGATCCTCTGCCTGGAACGGCTGCGGAACTTGCACAATTGGTCATCACGGAGACGACTGCCTACCGAAGGCTAATCCAGGCAACGGCCATCACTTACGACTGATGGAAAGGAGCCCAAAACTTATTGTTCATGTGGCTCCTCCGCCAACAGTAATAATTTGGTCAGCTTTGTCGTAGTTCTGCAAACGAAGAGCATGGCGTCTTTCAGGAAACAGGTCGGACCATCTCGAACATGGCACCGATCTGTGCGTAGTCGCCGCGGTAGCCGGCACGAAGCACCGGATCCGCAGCCTTGAGATCAAACAGCCCCTCTTTCAGGAACTCACAGCGGATGTGCACGCCCACGACCTGCCCCAGCACCAGCCAGTTGTCCAGCGGACTGCCGTCGGTTGCAACCAGCCGGATCACCTGAAGCAACTTGCACTCCAGAGAGGCGGGAGATTCGCCAACGTGGGGCACGCTAACGTACCGCCCGGGTGCTTGCGTCAGCCCGGCCAGCTCGAATTCATTCACACCTCGGGAAACGGGTGCAGCGCTGGTGTTCATCTTCTGTGCCAGTGCGTAGCTGGACAGGTTCCACACGAACTCGCTCGTTTCTTCGATGTTGCGAATGGTATCTTTATACCCTTCACTTGAAAACCCGATCACTGGCGGATTGGCAGCGAAGGCACCAAAAAAGCTGTATGGCGCTAGGTTGGCTTGACCGTCTCGGCTCAGACTCGAAATCCAGCCAATCACCCGCGGCGCAATGATCGCCTTGAACGGGTCATGCTTCAAGCCGTGGCCTTTAGCCGGGTCATAAAAGTGCGCGTCGTTTGAAATCAATCCTGGGTCCCGGTTGTACTGGGCAAGGCGCCACCTCTGGAATAGTCCACTTGTGTGACAGACCATGTTCTGCCACACAAGTGGGCATCACCTCGGTGACCTGTCGTTGCAGTGCATGTACCCGGCTGGCTTGCTCTCACCGCCGGGCGTACTCGTTTAGTCGCTGATGCCATGGTTTAATCCAAGCTGATCTTCGCGCGTTGCGCCAACGACTTCCAGCGACGCAGATCGTCAGCGGCAAATTGTCTGAACACGACTCCGCTCATAGGCGAGACCTCAATGCCCCGGTCCTCCAGCTGCGCACGAAACACCTTGTCTTCAAGAATGGCATTCACATCGCGCACCAGACGCTCCGAAATATCCGCGGGCAGGCCGGCGGGCGCCAGCAATCCCCACCATCCGATCACGTACAGGTTCTTGCGCCCTATTTCATCGATCGAAGGAACTCCTGGCAACAGGCGGTGACGTGAGGGCCCCATCACGGCCAGGACTTTGACCTTCCCGGTCTTCAGATGAGGCGAAATGGTGGGCGCGCTGACCAGCGCTGAGTCAATATGGCCGGCCACCAAGTCATTCACCGCGCCGGCCATACCCTGGTAGTGCACCTGGGTCAGCTGGATGCCCGCCTCCTGCTCGATCAATGCCGCACCCATGTGCGTGCTGGACCCATTCCCTGGCGTGCCGTTGCGCACAGCTTTAGGGTTGGCAGCCGCGTAACGGACGAATTCCTCGAAGGTGTTGACAGGCAGATTGGCGCTCACGACCAGCGCGAAGGGGCCCGTACCGACACGTGCGAGGAAGGTAAAACTATCTGGCACCGTATAGCCCAGAGAGGGCTTGATGGCAGGCAGGACAGAAAGGCCATCGGCCGCCCCGAACAGAAGGACATCTCCGGCAGGCGGCGCCTTGGCGACAAAGGCGGTCCCGATCTGGGACCCGGCACCTGCCTTGTTTTCAACAATGACATTTCTGCCAATGGAAACCGCCAATTTTTCGGCCAGCAGTCGCGCAATCATGTCGTTGATGGCGCCTGGTGCAAACGGAACGACGATGCGCACCGTTCGGGCAGGATATTCGACAACCGGCGTGGCGCCCGCCGACGCACACACCAACAGCAGACAGGCGATGAACAGGAAAAATCGTTTCATGCTTTCACTCCACAGCATCACAGATGGACTGCTCAGTACGAACGCAGGTCCTACAAGCATGGCCTGCAGCACCCGCTCCTCACACAATCACGACTCAATCGAGTTGCGCGCCAGAGGCTGTGATCTTGGACTGAGCCGCCTGACGGTCCTTCACAAGGAAGGCGTCGAACTCTTCAGGGGTGTCAAGAATGCTGTCCAATGCAAAGCGGTCCAGGTTGGCGGCGCGGAATTGAGGTTGCGAGACGATCTTTTTGATGTCGGACGCCACCTTGGCGCGAATTTCCGGGTCAATGCCGGCGGGCGCGACGACACCAAAATAGAAATTTGCCTCAAAGCGGGGGAAGCCCGCCTCAGTGAACGTCGGGACGTTGGGCAGGATGCTGGCCCGTCGCGGTCCGGAGACACCGAGCACCTTCAATTTTCCTTCCTGAACAAATGGTGCGATCACAGATACAGCACCGACCGCTGCCTGGATATTGCCTCCCAGCATATCCTGCAAAGTGGGCGCCAGACCCTTGTAGGGCACATGGGTCATTTGCAACAGGTTTTCCTTGGCAAACCAGGCGACCGCAAGATGGGTGCCGTTGCCAATCCCGGACGAGCCATAGGAGATCTTGTCGGGCTGCGATTTCACATAGGACACGAAGTCTTTGAGCGTGTTCACCGGCAAGTTTGCCGGGACCACCAGTGCCATGTTCGAGACGGCCAGACGCGTGACCGGCACCAGTTCTTTGAGAGGGTCATACGACAGCTTCTTGAACAGAAAGGGGTTAAGCGACAACGTGGGGTCAGTTGCCAGCATCAGCGTATACCCATCTGCGGGCGATTTCGCCACATTGGTTGCGCCGATGATCTCGTTCGCACCGGGCCGGTTGTCTACCACCACCTGTTGGCCCCAGAGGGTGCTCAGCGAAGCCGCCAGCGCGCGGGCCAGGGAATCGACCGGCCCACCTGCGGCATAGGGCACCACGATCCGGACTGGCTTGACCGGATAAGGCGTCGCGGCTGTAGCGAAGGATGCGGCGGTGCACAAAAGCGCGCAAGTGCCGAAAAATTTGAGGGTCTGGCGTTTGTTCAATGGCATGGTTGTGTCTCCGTCAAGTCAGGGTAAAAGTGGGAAAATGCGTCGGGTCACTGACCCAGCTCCGAGATGAACTTGGTCGTCAGGTATGCGTCCATGCCTTCGCTACCCCCTTCGCTGCCATGGCCGCTGTCCTTGATGCCGCCGAAGGGCGTCTCGGGCAAAGCCAGACCGAAATGGTTGATCGAAATCATTCCGGTTTCGAGTTCGGAGGAAATGTCGATGGACGTCTTGAGCGAGCGCGTAAAGACATACGCAGCCAGCCCGAACTCCAGCTGGTTGGCGCGCGCCACGACTTCGTCAAAGGAGTCGAACCTGAACATGGGCGCCATGGGTCCGAAGGGCTCTTCAAAGGCAATGCGGGCATCCTCCGGCACCTCGGTCAACACGGTGGGGGGGAAATACCATCCTTTGGAGGCCTGTCGTTCACCGCCTAGTACAACCTGCGCACCTCGGCTACGGGCGTCGGCTACAAATTCCTGCATCGCCCGCACTCGTGCAGGCTTGGTCAGCGGTCCCATTTGCGTGCTGGCCTCCATGCCTGCACCCACTACGAGCTTGGCAGCACGCTGTGTAAAGGCCTCCACAAAGCGGTCATGCAGGCTGGCATGCACATAAAACCGGGAGGGGGCGGCGCAAACCTGGCCCGCGTTGCGGTGCTTGAGCGCGACAGCCACCGTTGCTGCCGCGTCAACATCAGCATCCTCGAACACGATGAACGGTGCGTGTCCCCCGAGCTCCATGGTCGTGCGCTTCATGTGCTGGGCCGCCAGCGCCCCCAGCGCCTTGCCCACGGGAACCGATCCGGTGAACGACACTTTGCGAATGATGGGCGACTGGATCAAGAAGGAGGACACCTCCGACGGCGTACCAAAAACGAGGTTCAACACACCGGCGGGCAGGCCCGCGTCGACGAAGCAGCGCACCAACTCCACCACGGAACCGGGGGATTCTTCAGGTGCCTTGATGATGATGGAGCATCCCGCTGCAAGCGCGCCCGCAATCTTGCGCACCGCCTGGTTGATGGGGAAATTCCAGGGTGTGAACGCCGCCACCGGGCCAACAGGCTCGCGCACCACGTTCTGCCGGACAGAGGGCAGACGCGCTGGAATCACACGACCATAGGCCCGGCGCCCCTCCTCTGCATACCACTCAATGTGATCCGCTGCCGCCTTCGCTTCCATGCGTGACTCGGCAAGCGGCTTGCCTTGGTCCAGTGTCATCAACTGGGCCATCCCTTCATGCCGCTCTCGCACCAGCACCGCTGCGCGACGGAGTACCTGGCACCGGTCCCAGGCAGAGGTGCGTTTCCAGACCTTGAAGCCCTGCGCGGCGGCGTCCAGTGCCTGTTGAAGCTCTGCGGTGCCTGCCAGTGGCAGCTGGCCAATGACTGTCTCATCTGCTGGATTGATCACATCCAGCGTGCCGCCGCTGGCGCTTTCCAGCCATACGCCGCCGATGTGCAGCGCGAGTTTTGTGTAATTGCTCATGGAGTTTTGTGAATCGTTGCAAGAAAGGAAATGGCTGGGGTCAGACCCCAGGGCTGCCTGAGAGAATGAAGTCCGCACAGCGCTCGGCGATCATGACCGTCGGTGCATTGGTGTTCCCACTGACCAGCGTGGGCATGATGGAAGCATCAGCCACGCGAAGACCGGGGACGCCCACGACACGCAACTGGGTATCAACGACGGCCATCGGATCGGTCCCCATCTTGCAGGTGCCCGAAGGGTGGTAAACCGTCTTGGCGACAGCCCGGCCGTGACGCGCCAAGACCTCGTCGGACACTTCATCCCCGCCGCCCGGCAACAGTTCAGTCACACCCAACGCCCGCAACGACTCTGATCGCAGAATCCGGCGGCAGGCCTTAATGCCCCGAACCAGCGTGGCCACGTCTTTCTCTGTGGTCAGGTTGTTGGCGGCCAACACCACCGTGTCAGACGGCGATGAACTGCGCAGCGAGACCTTGCCCCGTGACGTCGGTCGCAGCACACATGGGTTGATGGTGATGCCGTGCTTACCCATGGGCTTTCGCTCCGCATCGCCCACCAGCGCAGGTGTCACGTGAATCTGAACGTCTGGCCGGCCCTCGCCGGACGTATCAATGAAGCCGCCACTCTCCACCACGTTGGAGGTGAGTAAACCGGAGCGTGAAAACAGGTACTGCAGGCCATTGCGAACGGCACGCAAGCCCTTGTCCTCGCCCAGCAGCGAAATGGGCTGGTCCGTAACACCATAGACAGGGGCTGAAATATGGTCCTGGAAATTTTCACCCACCCCGGGCAGATCCTTGACGAGAGGAATGCCATGGCGCGCCAGTTCGACGGCGGAGCCGATCCCCGACAGTAGCAGCAGCTTGGGCGACGCAACTGCACCGGCTGTGAGAATGACCTCGCCATTGACTCGCACTTCGTGCGTGGCGCCAGCGTCTGTCCGATAGACCACGCCACGGGCAACACCACCTTCAATGATGATCCGGGTGGCCTCGCAACCCGTGCGCACGGTGAGCAGCGGACTGTGCCTGACGGACTTGAGATATGTCACTGCGGTGGAGCCTCGGCGGCCATTGGAAATGGTCGCCTGGTAAAACCCCACGCCTTCCTGGCTGACACCATTGAAGTCGTGGTTATAGGGGTAGCCCGCTTCCTGCGCCGCACGAAGAAACGCATGGCTCAGAGGGTGCGTGTAGCGAAGATCGGTCACCTTGAGCGGGCCATCTCCGCCGTGCAATTCCCCGGCGAGACGTTGATTACCTTCGCTGCGGCGAAACACCGGAAGGACATCAGAATAGCTCCAGCCCGTGCAGCCAAGTTCCCGCCAGGCGTCATAGTCCTGCGCCTGGCCCCGGATATAGATCATCGCGTTGATTGACGATCCACCCCCCAGCGTCCGGCCTTGCGGCACCGCGAGGATGCGCCCATCAACACCGGGCTCCGGCTCCGTCCGGTACATAAACGACCGGCGCGAACCGATGATGCGCACAAAGGTTGCCGGTACATGGATGAACGGATGGTTGTCGGGTGGCCCCGCCTCCAGCATCAGCACGGATTTTCCGGCCTTCACTAGTCGCTGCGTCACCACGCAACCGGCCGAGCCTCCACCAATCACAACGTAGTCGACTATTGTCAAAGGGGCGACGCCTTGCGCCAAGCTCATCGGACGCTCCCTCGGCATGTCGCCATCGCTCGGTTCTTCTGCACTCTCTGTTCCACGGTTTGCATGCCTTATTGCTCCTTGAATAGACATCGATGGGTTCAACATTTTTTGATCTCACCATTTTGTTGCAATTATCAACCAATTGGTTTATATTTTCAATCAAATAAAAGGAAGCCTCACCCATGAAAACCCGTATCACTGATCTGCTGGGCATTGAACATCCAATCATTCAGGCCGGCATGAGCTGGGCATCATCGAGCGCAGCGCTGCCATCGGCAGTTTCGAATGCAGGCGGTCTTGGCGTGCTGGCTGCCGGTCCCATGTACGTGCAGGACTTCATCAAAGCGCTTGACCTGATGGCTGAGCTGACCCAGCACCCCTTCGCCGTCAACATTCCCCTGTACCGGCCGCAGGCCACTGAAATTCTGGATGTGATGCATGCGCACCGCGTGCCCGTCATCATTGCCTCGCAGGGGGGGCCCAAACAGCACCTGTCGCGGTTTCGCGATATCGGGTCCCGGTGGATCCAGGTCGTCTCGACTCTGGAACATGCCTTGAAGGCCGAGGCCGCAGGTGTCGATGCGCTCGTGGTCGTCGGCAGCGAGGCCGGCGGCCATCCTCCGGCCAACGATGTGAGCACGTTGGTCACCGTTCGCCAAGTATTGCAGCGGGTGTCCATCCCGGTCATTGCAGGCGGCGGCGCTGCGGATGGCTGGGGCATCGCCGCACTGCTTGCGCTCGGTGCAGATGCTGTACAGCTTGGCACAAGGTTCCTGTTGACCCACGAAGCCACCGTGCATCCGGCCTACAAGGACGCGGTACTGAACGCTGGCGTTGCGGACGCAGTCCTGGTCGGGCGCCGAAGTCTGCCCGTGCGTACCCTGAACAACCGGTTTGCCCAAAGCATATTTAAGGCTGAAGCTCGCAACATGCCTGCGGAGGAATACGAGGCTTTGTTCAAGAAAAGCACGCTCAAGCAGGCTGCACTTCAAGGCGACGTCGAATGGGGCAAGGTCGAGGCCGGACAGTCTGCCGGTCTCATTGACCGCATCGAATCGGCCGCAGATGTCATGCAAGATCTTGTGCGTGAACTGGCCCAGGCCTGCCAACGCATGCAGGCTATGTCATCGCCATCAACCACCACGACATCCGCTGAAAAAGCGTGACGCACGTCATCTCCCAAACAAATTTCTACTGAAAAAACCATGACATCATTGCTGACTGAAAATCACGGCTTGGTTCGCATCCTTACGCTGAACCGTCCAGAAAAACACAATGCACTCAACACCGCGTTGACCCAGGCCCTGCTGGACGCGCTGCGGGCAGCGGATGCCGATGAGACGGTCAATGCCGTCGTGTTAACCGGCGCGGGAAAGTCCTTTTGCGCAGGCGCTGACACAACAGAGTTCTCTGCCCTTGTTCCGGAAGACCCCAACGCCGTCACGCGTCGGGCTGACCTCACCACCGCACTGCACCTGAGCTTCTCCCAGATGTCAAAGCCGGTGCTTGCGGCGGTTCGCGGTAACGCACTGGGCGGCGGTGCCGGGCTTGCACTGGCCTGCGACCTCGTCGTGATGGCCGACAACGTGCGCTTTGGCTATCCGGAACTAAAGCACGGCATCGTCGCCGCAGTCGTATTGGCCAATCTGGTACGCCAGGTCGGAAAGAAGCAGGCCTTTGAACTCGTCGCCATGGCGGAAGCCATCGATGGCGGACGTGCGTTGGCGCTTGGGATCGCGAACCGGGTGACGACGGACGACGAAGTGTTGGCAGTCGCAATTCAAATGGCAGAGCGCCTCGCTGGCTGGAGTCCGATCGCAATGGCAACGACCAAGCGCACATTCCACCGCGCGAGCGATCTTTCTCTGGCGCAGGCCCTTGATGTCGGCCGCGATGCCAATGTCATGATGCGCGGCTTCCGTAAACCCCAAAAGGACGCACGCTAAATGCGGCCGCTTGAGGGCATCACCATCCTGGACTTGTCGCGCGTCCTGGCCTGTCCATTCGCGACCATGATCCTGGCCGAACTAGGCGCCACGGTGATCAAGGTTGAGCAGCCTGGCGCCGGGGACGAGACACGCGAGTATGAGCCCATGGTGCACGGCGAGGTCGGCGATGTCTCAGCTTACTACCTGGCGTTCAACCGGAGCAAGCAATCCATCACCGTCAATCTGCGCTCTGCGGAAGGTCAGGACATCATCCGCCAGCTCGCCGCGTCCGCCGACGCGGTGCTTGAGAACTTTCCTGTGGGTACGCTCAAAAAATACGGTCTGGACTATGCCACGATGGCTGCGTTGTATCCGCGCCTAGTCTACGTATCGTGCACCGGCTTTGGCATGGATGGTCCCTACGCTGGTCGCAAGGGCTATGACACCATCTTTCAGGCGATGGGAGGGTTGATGAGCCTGACGGGTGAACGCGGTGGCGGTCCTGTCAAGCCAGGGCTGCCAATGGGCGACCTGACCTCCGGCCTGTGGGTGGCCATCGGCATCTTGTCTACGCTGATCGGACGCACGAAGACCGATGCGGGTTGCCACGTTGACTTTTCGATGCTCGACGGCCAGGTCGGCCTGCTCTCGCTGGCCGCAGCGCGTTATTTCACGCTGGGCGAAGTCCCCCCACGCATGGGCACGGAACACCCGGGCCGCATTCCATCAGCCGCCTTCGTCTGCAAAGACGGCAAGTGGGTCCAGATCACCGGCGCAGATCAGCACTGGGCGCCCCTATGCAACCTGCTGGGTCTAGAGGCGTGGGCCCAGGATCCGTCGCTGATGAAGAACGTGGACCGTGTCGGCCGCCGTGAAGAAGTCATGGCAGGACTTTCAGCTGCAATTGCCGGACTGGATCGTGACGAAGTGTGCCACCGCTGTGATGCGGTCGGCGTACCGGCTGGCCCCATCCTGAATGTTGACGAAGTGCTGGCCGACAAGCACGTGACAGCACGCGGCATGGTCGGTCACTACGAGCACCCTTTGATCGGCACCTTCAAGGGCCTTCGTATTCCATTTCGCTTCAACGGCTTCGAAGACCCTGCCATGGCCAGGCCTCCCCTTCTGGGTGAGCACACAGACAGCATTCTCGAAGAGCGGCTTGGTCTCAACGCAGGGCAGGTGGCCGAACTGCGCCGTCGGAAAGCGATCTAGAGCTCCATCCCCTCCCCCTCCCCTCAGGAAGAGATACTCCATGAAACTGTTCAAGAAACTGATTGCAGCTTCAAGCATGCTGGCACTGACGGCGCTCCCCATCGTAGCGGCTGCCCAGACTTACCCGGTCAAGCCTTTGGTACTTGTCAACCCCTATGCAGTGGGTGGACCCGCCGACTTGCTGGCGCGTGCACTGGCCAGAGGGCTGGGTGACCAGCTCGGGCAACAGGTCGTAGTCGAAAACCGCGCTGGTGGCGGTGCGTCCATAGGTGCGGCCTTCGTGGCCAAGGCACCCGCAGACGGCTACACCCTGCTGCTGGGCACCTCTGCGGCCCATGTGGTCACACCCGCCGCCACGACGGTGCCGTACGACGGCATCAAGGACTTCGAGTTCATCGGTATCGTTGCCAACGTGCCCAACATCCTGACCGTGCACCCCACGGTTAAGGCTGGAGACCTGAAGGAATTCGTGTCACTCGCCAAGAGCGCGCCAGGAAAGCTCAGCTACGTCTCGGCTGGACTGGGAAGTTCACCACACATTGGCATGGAGATGCTGAAGTACAAGACGGGCACCTTCCTGTTGCACATTCCCTACCGCGGCGCGGCGCCAGCAGCCAACGATCTGGTGGCAGGCACGGTCCCCGTAGGCATGTTGAACGTCTCGGGCGTTCAATCTTTCGTCAAGTCCGGTCGGCTACGCGCGTTAGCCTATGGCGGGCGCACACGTGCAGCCAGCCTGCCCGACGTGCCTACATTCTTTGAAGCCGGCATGAAGGGATTCATCTCGGGCAGCTGGTACAGCCTTGCAGTGCCCGCCAAAACACCCGCGCCCGTTCTGGACCGCCTGACCAAAGCCCTCTCTACTGTGCTGGCAAGTCCGGAATTTCAGGCGGCGGCTGCTCAGCAGAATGCGGAAATATTCAACTTCACCAGGCCACAAACCCAATCTTTTGTGCTGGAGGATGCCAAGGCAATGCATGAGCTGGTCAAGGGGACTGGCATGAAACTAATGGATTGAGCCATGAACAACACGACCTACGAAACACTTTTATTTAACGTGGTGGACCACATCGCCACGCTGACCTTGAACCGGCCAGAACAGCGCAATGCCCTGAACCTACAGATGTGTCGCGACCTCGTAGCGGTCTGTGAGCATGTCAAGACCAACATTGACATCCGCGTCTTACTTGTCAAAGCCACGGGTAATATCTTTTGCGCGGGTGCTGATCTAAAGGAGCGTCAGGGCATGACGTCTGCAGACATGCTCGCACGTCGCGTAGAAGGCTTTACCGCCTATGCCGCCATTGAAGACCTTGAGATTCCAGTAATCGCCGTCATGCAGGGCCCTGCAGTCGGCTCGGGCGGTGAGATTGCTGCATCCTGCGACTTTGTTCTGGCCAGCACGCGCGCAGGCTTCCGCTACCCTGAGGTCGGTTGGGGCACGGTCGGTGCTACACAACGCCTGCCTCGCGTTGTCGGTCGGCGAATGGCCAAAGAGATGCTATACACCGGGCGAATGGTCGATGCTGTCGAGGCTAAATCACTAGGTCTGGTGAATCATGTATTCGAACCGGATCAACTGGAGCACGAAGCCAGCGCCATGGCCGCTGCGATCGCCAAGTGCAATCCGCTGACTGTACGACTGAGCAAAAAAAGCCTAGACGATGGCCTTGAAACTACCCGACGGGGCGCTATGGCTATCGAGTTGGTGGCTATCCAGGAGAACCTGCGCCACAGTGACTGGAAGGGCGCCATTGCAGAGTTCGGAAAGAGCACAACGGAACAAGAAAATGAAAATTGACGCGTCCACCGTCGCTGCCACATTGCGCGATACAGTCAATCTTCTTGGCAATCAGGAGGCCTATGTTGGCCCCGGCGAGCGCTTGAGCTGGAATGACATCTTGGAAGGCGCTAACCTTACCGCCGCTGCGCTGCACGCCGCCGGCATACGAGCCGGTGACCATGTCGGCATCCTGATGGGCAACTGTGGCACATGGATTCAGACCTTTCTAGGCTGTGCAAGCATCGGCGCCGTCACCGTACCGGTCAACACGCGGTTCAAGATGGAGGAACTGCGTTTTTGTCTGAAGCAGGCCGATGTGCGTCTGCTCGTGTTCACCGATGAATTCCTCGGCATCGACTTCTGCGCGTTACTGCGCGACGCCGAGCCCGCTATCAACACCTGCTTGCCAGGCGCCGAGCTTCCAGCGTTGCGTCAAGCTGTCATGCTGGGCACAACGCCCGTTCCTGCTGGCGCCGTCTCCTATGCTGAATTCCTGGCAGGGGGGAAGACGGTCGGTGACGACGAAGTCGATGCGCTGGCCTGCACAGTGAAGGCTGACGACACGCTACTGATCCAGTTCACCTCGGGTACGACATCCTTTCCCAAAGGCGTGATCCTTAGCCACGCCAACATGGTGCTGGACGCGCGAGCTGCAGCACTTCGCATGGGCGTTCGCACCGACGACCGCTATTTCAGCATCAGACCCTTCTTTCATGTTGCAGGAAGTACGCTTTCAGTACTTGTCAGCCTGACGACCGGCTGTTGCCTGCTGTCACTACCGAAATTTGATGTTGCTGAAAATCTGGAAATTCTGGATCGGGAACGATGCAGCCTGATATCTGGCAATGACACGATATTTCTGATGCTGATGGGCCACCCCGCGTTCAATGCGGACAAGCTCCACCTGCGCGGCGGTTGGGCAGCGGCAGGGCCCGAAGTGATGGAGCAGATCCACAGTCGCATGCGCGTGGCTGGTGTGTGCAACGCCTACGGGCAGTCTGAAGCATCGCCTAATGTGCTACTGACTGCATGGGACGACCCTCTTGAACTCCGCGTCGCTGGCTTCGGATTCCCACATCCAGGAACCGAAGTGCGCCTAGCAGATCCTGACACTGACGTTCCCAAATTGCCTGATGAGCAGGGAGAAATTCAAGTGCGCGGGTGGAATGTGATGCGAGGCTATTACAAGATGCCCGAAGCTACGGCCAAGGCATTCAGCTCCGACGGCTGGCTCAAGACCGGTGACCTTGGAGAGATGGGCCATGGTGGCCGAGTGCGAATGGTCAGCCGTTTGAAGGACATGTACCGAGTTGGAGGTGAAAATGTCGCTCCATCCGAGGTCGAAGAAGTGCTGCACGCCCACCCGGCCGTGCGGCAGGCCCAGGTCATTGGCGTTCCAGACCCGAGACTGGGCGAGGTGACCGGGGCCTTCGTTCTCCTCAAGGAGGGGCAGGAAGCGAGTCGCGAGGCGTTGATCGACTGGTGCCGTGCACGCTCTGCCAACTTCAAGGTGCCACGTTACCTTGAGATCGTAGATACCTTCGAAAATATCGGCATGACAGGCAGCGCCAAAGTGCAAAAGAACAAGCTGCGGGAACATGCGCTGCAAATTTGGGGACTGGCTCCCGGCAAGGCGGGTGTTGCATGACCGCCGTGCCGAGCGCTAGTCTGCCAGCAGATCGTGATGTCGTTCTGTGTGAATGTTTTGCACGTGACGGCTTACAGCATGAAACTGTCATGCTGAGAGTGGATCAAAAAGTCGCGTTGATCAGCAGCTTTGCTGACATTGGCTTCAACCGGATCGAAGCAACGTCCTACTCCAACCCCAAGGTGATTCCCCAGTTTTCAGATGCCAGTGAGGTCTTGAAAACCTTGCCTCGTGGGGAAGGTGTCTTTTATAAAGCTACCTGCGCCAATGTGCGCGCAGTTGAACGTGCGGTGGCAGATCAAGACCTGGGCTTTGGCGCGAACGAAATCAGTCTTCTGGTCTCAGCCACCGAGTCGCACTCGATGAAGAACTTGGCACGCTCGCGCGCCGACCAGTGGGACAATATTGCCTCCATGGTCGCAGCGGCTGACGGACGCTTCAGGCTCGTCGGTACGATTTCGATGGCTTTTGGCTGCCCTTTTGAAGGTCATGTCGATCCAGACACGGTCCTGCGCGACGTTGCCCGATTTGCAGCACTGGGCGTGGAGTACATCACGCTGGCAGACACCACAGGCGTTGCCACGCCGCACACCACTCGCGCACTATTTCAAAAAATGCGTACCGAACTTCCAGAAGTGGAGGCGATTGCGCATTTCCATGACACCCGTGGAACCGGCCTCGTCAACTACGTCGCAGCGCTGGACGCCGGTGTACGGTATTTTGACTGTGCTTTCGGTGGAGTCGGTGGCCATCCGGTCAAGGTCAAGTACGGCGGTGGCTACACTGGTAACGTTTGTACAGAAGATCTGATCGACCTCTTCGAAGCCATGGGGGTGCGAACAGGCATTAAGCTTGACGCACTTCTGGATGTGGCCAAGCAATGTGAAGTTGCCCTGGACCGTGAGCTCCAGGGGCGTGTGACGCGCAGTGGCCTCAATCCGCTGTACTTGGTAAATGGCAAATCTCTATTGGGATCCAGCACTTGATCGAAATGGTTTACCCGGAGAGTGCTCCTTTCACTGACTGGATGGGCGTGACCCTGTTGTCGGGCGAGGTAGGCAAAGTGCGTCTGCAGCTTGTGCAGCGAGGCGATCTAAACAACCGGCGCGGCGTGGTTCATGGTGGTGTGCTTGCCACGTTGCTTGACAGCGCCATGGCGCGCTCAGCACGCTCGCTGGCCGACGGAATGGAGCTTGGTGGCACCGTGGACTTGCACGTGCAATTCATGAAACCTGCAAAAGGCACATTGATCGCCACAGGTACTGTCGAATCCTCTTCCCGAACCCTGGCGTTCTGCCGCGGAGAAGTGCGGGATGTGCATCATGTCCTCGTTGCTGCAGCTACGGCAACCATGCGCTTGCGCCGGACAGTGTGAGGTGCATTTTTGCCTCTCTCCGTAAGGACGAACTTCCGTCACCAGGTGGTCGAATGTGCCATCCAACTGCAGGCATCAAACGGTGTCAGCCAGAAGGTGTGGCGGGCTGAGGCTTACGCGCCCCAACGCATCGCCCGGATTGTGGATGGTCCCGACGAAGTCCATCGGAATGCGATTGTGGAGCTTGAATTGGCATAACGGCCGCATCCGCGTTGATTTCGTAGAGACTACCTCGGGTGCAGAGATCAGGCCTCTGCACCCGGGTTCTCCCATCACTCATCCATCGTGATTTTGGCTTGCGCTGCCAGTGTTTTCCAAGCCTTCAGTTCCGCACTCACATAGTTGGAAAATGCATCGCCGCTGACCGCTTCAGGTTCGTAGCCTTTGTCCTTGAGTGTCCTGTTGAAAGCTGGATCGCCGAGTACCTCCATCATGGACTGGTTCAGCGATGCCACAAGCGTCACAGGCATTTTGGCGGGACCTGCAATACCCCACCAGTTGATCGCTAGAAGTTTCGGATATCCGAGATCAACAGTTGAGGGTACTTGCGGCAGCAAATCATTACGTTGCTTGTCCATAACGGCCAACACTTTAACCTTTCCTTCGATCGCGAAGGGGCGAATCGTGGCTGCGCTCATGATTGCGGCATCTATGTGGCCGGCACGCAAATCATTGAGCACAGGCGCCATCCCCTTGTAGGGAATGATGTTCAGATCAAGGCCCAATTGGGA
>ERZ1034365.683-NODE-683-length-18430-cov-3.352258_pt1 | contig 18430 bp, 18 predicted proteins | sample MGYA00520615_ERZ1034365 | MGnify/ENA primary metagenome ERZ1034365 (study PRJEB33736, sample SAMEA104284505) | Azolla filiculoides | biome: Urban; feature: Water surface; material: Ditch water | place: Netherlands | collected 2015-10-28 | depth 0-0.1 m ... | reverse complement strand
GGGCATGTCATTGATTGGATGCAGTTACCTCATTGGCCTGAATTTAACCTTGCCGATACTGCAATTGTCATTGCCGCCTTGATTTCAATGATTCTGACTGGGCGAAATATCTCACCCATAACAAAGGTAGGCTCCTAGGTATGAGCAACCGCGAACAACGCACATTAACTGTGCCCGAAGGTGTTGCTGGAGAAAGAATTGATAGCGCCCTTACTCGCGTTCTAGGACTTTCTCGAACCGCGGTAGTAAAGCTGCTTGAAGATGGAGATATCACCACAGGCGGAAAGCCAATGCCAAAATCTGACCGCGTAGCTGCAGGTCAAGTAATTGAAGTATTAATGCCCGCTCCAATTAACTCAGATCCAATCCCGCTTACTCCTATCGAAGGCTTAAGCATTATTTACGATGACAGCGACATTGTTGTTATTGATAAGCCTGTTGGTTGTGCTGCACATCCAAGTCCAGGTTGGACGGGTCCAACCGTTGTTGGTGCATTGATGGCCGCTGGTTACACAATTTCAACTACAGGTCCAGCAGAGCGTCAAGGAATTGTTCATCGTCTCGATGTCGGAACAAGTGGATTAATGATCGTTGCTAAGAGCGATAAAGCGTTTCATGTTTTAAAGGATGCTTTCCGAAATCGCACAGTCGACAAGGTGTATCACGCATTGGTACAAGGACATATGGATCCAACATCTGGAACTATCGATGCACCCATTGATCGTCACCCAAAGGAAGATCATCGCTTTGCAGTTGTTGCAACTGGTAAAGAATCAATCACTCATTACGAAGTGATCGAGTTTTATCGCGGAGTTTCAATGGTAAAGATTGAATTAGAAACAGGTCGTACACATCAGATTCGTGTTCACTTTTCCGCACTTCATCATCCATTGGTGGGGGATACAACTTATGGCGCAGATCCGGTGCTTGGTAAGAGTTTAGGAATGTCTCGACCTTGGCTTCATGCTGCAGAGCTCCACTTTGCCCACCCGATTACTGGTCAGGCTTTGAACTTTGAAGCCCCTTACCCGGCCGATCTCACACGCTCGCTGGCGTTGCTTTCCGACGCTGTTCTGCCTTAACCACTAATCTCGCCAATCATGTCCACAGATAACTTCGTCCACCTGCACGTCCATACCGAGTACTCGATGCTCGATGGCGCCGCTCGTGTTGGCGATTTAATGTCTGAAGTAAAGGCGCAGGGCATGCCTGCGATCGCAATGACAGATCATGGAAATGTTTTCGGTGCCTTTGATTTTTACAAGGCGGCTAAAAAGGCAGATGTAAAACCAATTATTGGAATTGAAGCCTACGTTGCACCTGAATCTCGTTTTGATAAGAAGCGCGTGCAATGGGCCGATGGCGGCGAAGATGATGTGTCAGGTGGTGGCGCATATACCCACATGACGATCTTGGCCGAAAACAATGAAGGTCTTGGAAATCTTTTCCGCTTGTCATCTCTTGCATCTCTTGAAGGCTATTACTACAAGCCACGTATGGACCGAGAGCTTCTTGCTCAGTATTCCAAGGGATTGATTGCAACTACAGGATGTCCAGGTGGAGAAATTCAAACTCGACTGCGCATGGGTGCTTACAAAGAAGCGATTAAGGCTGCAAGTGCTTACCGCGACATCTTCGGCAAAGAGAACTTCTTTCTAGAGGTTATGGATCACGGAATTGAAATTGAATCCCGTGTAAAAGCAGATCTGATGAAGTTGGGTAAAGAGCTCGGACTTCCACTTCTTGCAACAAATGATCTTCACTACACCCGTCAAGAAGATGCTGGCGCACATGAGGCTTTGCTTTGCGTGCAATCAGGTTCAACCCTGGCAGATCCCAAGCGATTTAAATTTGATAATGACACCTTCTACGTAAAGACCGCGGCACAAATGCGTGAGCTCTTTAAAGATATTCCTGAAAGTTGTGACAACACCTTATTAATCGCAGAACGTTGCAACATCACCCTGCGCGAAGGTGAAAACCTGCTTCCTCAATTTGAGGTTCCAGCTGGAGAAACTGAAGACACCTGGCTGAAAAAAGAGGCAGAGCGCGGCCTTAAAGAACGTCTTGGTGCTCGATTAACTCCAGCCCATGAAGAACGGTTGAAGTACGAACTTGGCGTAATGGAAAAGATGGGATTTCCTGGTTACTTCCTTGTTGTTGCTGACCTTGTTGGTCACGCAAAGCGCGTAGGAATTCGCGTTGGTCCAGGTCGTGGTTCTGCAGCTGGTTCCTTAGTTGCGTATGCGCTTGGAATTACAGGACTAGATCCTTTAGAACATGGTCTTTTGTTTGAGCGCTTCTTGAATCCAGAGCGTATTTCGATGCCTGATATCGACTTGGACTTCGATGAACGTCGTCGCAGCGAAATGATTCGATATGCAACCAATAAGTATGGTGAAGATCGAGTAGCTCAGATCATTACTTATGGAACTATCAAATCAAAGCAGGCGTTAAAGGATTCAACTCGCGTACTTGGTTATCCATATGTAGTTGGAGAAAAGTTAACTAAGGCGTTGCCGCCATCTGTCATGGGTAAGGACATCTCACTTGGGGGAGTCTTTGATCCTAAGGATGATCGCTACGGAGAAGCTGGCGAATTTCGCGCACTCTACGCTTCTGATCCAGATTCAAAGCGAGTAGTTGATACCGCGCGCGGACTTGAAGGTTTGAAACGTCAATGGGGTGTGCACGCAGCGGGAGTTATCTTGTCGCGCGAACCTTTGCTAGATGTAATTCCGATTCATCGCCGCGAAGCAGATGGCGCAATCATCACTCAGTTCGATATGGGTGCATGTGAAGCAACAGGTTTGCTCAAGATGGACTTCTTGGGACTACGAAATCTTTCAGTATTGGATGATTGCTTACTTAACATCAAGGCAAATCAAGGTAAAGATGTTGTTCTTGAAGATTTAACTTTGGATGACCCAAAGACTTACGAACTACTTGGTCGTGGAGACACCCTTGGCGTGTTCCAGCTCGATGGTGGGCCAATGCGTGCACTACTCAAGAGCATGGTTCCTGATTCATTTGAAGATATCTCAGCTGTTATTGCTTTGTATCGCCCAGGCCCTATGGGAGAAAACGCGCACAACAACTATGCAGATCGTAAAAATGGTCGCAAACCTGTTGAACCAATTCACCCTGAACTTTCAGATGCACTGCAAGATATCTTGGGTGACACATATGGATTGATCGTTTACCAAGAGCAGGTAATGGCGATTGCACAAAAGGTAGCGGGCTTTACTTTAGGTCGTGCGGATCTTTTGCGTAAGGCGATGGGTAAGAAGAATAAGGACATCCTGGATAAGGAATACGTTCCTTTCGAAGCGGGTATGAAGGAAAATGGTTTCTCTACCGCTGCAATTAAGCGTTTATGGGAAGTTCTGATTCCCTTCTCTGATTACGCATTTAACCGTGCCCACTCAGCTGGTTATGGTGTTGTCTCGTACTGGACCGCATATTTAAAGGCGAACTTCCCAACTGAATACATGGCCGCTCTACTTACCTCTGTTCGTGATGACAAAGATAAGTCGGCGTTGTACTTATCTGAATGTCGTCGCATGGGAATTAATGTTTTGCCTCCCGATGTCAATGAATCCGATGCTGAATACACCCCACGTGGAGTAGATATCCGCTTTGGTTTAGCAGCAATCCGAAATGTTGGAGAAGGTGTTGTTGCCTCAATCAAGAACGCACGTGAAGCAAAGGGTCGCTTTACATCCTTCGGAGATTTCCTTGCAAAGGTTGATGCACAGGTATGCAACAAGAAGACAATCGAATCTTTAATTAAAGCTGGCGCCTTTGGTTCTCTTGGTTCAACACGTAAAGGTCTGATTGCAGTTCACCTTGAAGCAATTGATTCAGTTATTGAATCTAAGCGCGCAGAAGCCATCGGTCAGTTCGATCTCTTTGGTGGCGAATCTGTAACCGCTGTTTCTGGTTTGGATATCGAAGTTCCAACTGGCGAATGGGACAAGGCGATGCTGTTGTCTTACGAGCGCGAGATGCTTGGCCTTTACGTATCTGATCACCCATTGCTTGGTGTTGAACATGTGTTGCGTGCAAACACCGATATGTCCATTAGTCAGTTGGTAGATGATGGCGCACAACACGAATCAATCGTCACCATTGGTGGTTTGATCACAAGTGTTACGCGCAAGGTTTCGCGACAAGGTGCGTCCTGGGCGGTTGTAACAGTTGAAGATCTTGAAGGTGCATTAGAAGTTTTATTCTTTGCAAATACCTATAACCAATACTCAATGTCTTTGACGGAAGATCGAATCGTCACTATTCGTGGCCGTGTTGATCGCCGCGAAGATGCCCTTCGATTTACCGCACTTGAAATGTCTATGCCTGATATCAATGCAGGACCGACTGGCCCGCTTGTGATTTCACTGCCGATTCAGCAGTGCACTCCACCGGTGGTTGACCGCATTAAAGAGATTTTGCGTTCACATCCGGGAAAGCGCGAAGTTCATTTGCAGCTACTAGATAATGGAAACAGCACCGTCATGAAGGTTGATGCTCTGATCACATCATCACCAAGTTTGAGCGCAGATTTGAAATCAATTTTGGGCCCGAACTGTCTCGTTTAAATCAGTGAGCACGGCTTGGGGCGTTGCCGTTACAATTGCCCAATGATTCGTACCGTTGACCTGCGCGGGCGATCCCTATCTAAAGCTCAATACAACTCCGAATTACCCCGCGCCACGCTCAATGTTCAAGAGGCGATGGCCCTGATCGAACCAATTCTTGATCGAGTGAAAAAGGGCAACGAAGCAGATCTCATCGCTTTAGCCCAAGAGTTTGATGGAGTGACACCTGTAGCTATCCGGGTTCCGCAGGCTGAACTAGATAAAGCGCTTTCTCAATTGGAACCAGCGATTCGCACCGCCTTAGAACTGTCAATTGTTCGCATCACCAAAGTTCACAACGATCAACTTCGTAGTGAAAAGACAACCACCGTTGTCGATGGTGGAACAGTTACCGAAAAATGGATTCCAGTAGATCGCGTTGGTCTTTACGTGCCAGGCGGACGAGCTGTATATCCAAGTAGCGTCATGATGAATGTAATTCCTGCACAGATTGCAAAGGTTCAATCCATCGCGGTGGCATCGCCTCCTCAAAAAGAGTTTGGCGGATTACCTCACCCAACAATTCTTGCAACTTGTGCACTGCTTGGTATCACCGAGGTTTATGCCGTCGGGGGAGCGCAAGCGATCGCATTGTTTGCATATGGCATGGAAGGTGTTTGCGAAAAAGCAGATCTTGTAACTGGACCCGGAAATATTTATGTGGCCGCTGCAAAGCGCGCACTGCGTGGGGTAATCGGAATTGATTCAGAGGCTGGACCTACTGAAATTGCAGTGCTTGCAGATTCATCTGCAATCGCAGCAGATGTCGCTGCAGACTTAATCAGCCAGGCTGAACACGATGTTATTGCAGCAGCGGTTCTGGTAACAGATTCAGTAGAACTTGCGGCAGCTGTTGAAGCAGAGTTAAAAGTACGTGTAGCGGCGACAAAGCACGCAGATCGAATTAAGACCGCTCTATCGGGTGTTCAATCTGCGATCGCATTGGTTGATGACATCGAGCAAGGTTTAGCTGTTGTAAATGCTTATGCGGCAGAGCACCTTGAAATTCAAACACGTAATGCACGCGCAGATGCAGCAAAGATCCGTAACGCCGGTGCGGTGTTTATCGGTCGATTCTCACCTGTTTCTTTAGGTGATTACTCTGCAGGTTCAAACCACGTTCTTCCAACTGGTGGATGCGCATGTCACTCAAGTGGGCTCTCTGTGCAGACATTCCTACGTGGATTGCACTTCATCGAATACGGTCAAAAGGCGTTTACCGACATCGTTGAAACCGTTGTCACGCTTGCAAACTCTGAGGATCTGCCAGCACATGGTGAAGCTATGACGGCTCGCTTGGAGAATCTCGAATGAAGGGTAATTAGCATGGCTTGGCCAAGTTGGTTACCTCTGCGCGAAAACTTGCGTCCGCTTTCCCCATACGGTGCGCCGCAGGTTCCAGCACGCGCATCTTTAAATACAAATGAAAATCCATATTCACCCTCATCTGCCTTACAAAAGGCGATTACCGATGCTGTTGCAAAGGTGGCTTCGGATCTAAATCGTTATCCAGATCGTGATGCAACTGTGCTGCGAACAAAACTTGCTGATTACATTAATGAGCAAAGCGCCACAAAGTTTTCTGCCGACAATGTATGGGCTGCAAATGGATCTAACGAGATTATTCAATCTATTTTCTTAGCTTTTGCTGAAGGCTCAGTTTTAGGTTTTACACCGTCGTATTCCATGCACCCACTTATTGCAAAGGTCACAGGAACGGCTTGGATTGATGGAAAGCGAAACGCAGACTTTTCTCTCAATACTGCAGATGCTGTTGCAGAAATCCAAAAGTACAAACCAGTATTGACCTTTATAACAACACCAAATAATCCAACAGGTGGCGCTGTCACAATTGAAGCAATTCAAATGTTGGCAGATGCAGCAAAATCTGTCGGGGGATTGCTTGTTGTCGATGAAGCGTATGCAGAGTTTTCTCAAGAAATTTCTGCAGTTACTTTGATTGCTAATAACCCACATGTAATTGTTATTCGCACTATGAGTAAAGCATTTGCCTTTGCAGGTGCTCGGGTTGGTTATTTGGTTAGTGATGCTGCCGTTAAAGATGCGATGATGATTGTGCGCCTGCCGTATCACCTCAGCGCATTGACCCAAGCTGCAGCTGAGGTTGCAATTGATCATCGCGCTGAATTGTTGGGTGGAGTTTCAACTTTGATCGCGGCTCGATCAACGGTGGTTCAAGCCCTTCACGATCTGGGCCTGACCACGATTCCCAGCAGCGCCAACTTTGTTTTGTTCACTGGATTCAAGCAGGATGCGCCACAACTGTGGGCTGCACTGCTGGAAAAGGGTGTTCTGATTCGAGATGTGGGATTATCAGGGTACTTAAGAGTGACTATCGGCAATGAAGCCGAAAACAATTTATTTATTTCAGCCCTCAAAGAGCTCATTTAAAGGAGAAACCCATGAGAACAGCACGCGTTGAAAGAAAGACCAAGGAGTCACATGTACTCGTTGAGATCAATCTTGATGGCCAAGGCATCATCGATGTTGCAACAGGGGTTCCTTTCTTTGACCACATGATGTCTCAACTGGGTAAGCACTCAGGTTTTGATTTAACTGTTAAGACAACTGGTGATGTTGATGTGGATTCACACCACACCGTTGAGGACACATCCCTTGCATTCGGACAGGCGCTGCGCGAAGCACTTGGCGATAAAGCTGGCATCCGTCGCTTTGGCGATTCAATGGTTCCGCTCGATGAAGTTCTTGTTCAGGCAGCGGTAGATCTTTCAGGCCGCCCATACCTAGTTCACCGTCAACCAGAAATTGTTGAACTTATCGGAACCTTTGATACAACCCTCGGAAAGCACATCTGGGAATCAATCGTTGCTGAAGCACGTATTGCATTGCATATTCGCGTTCTTGAAGGTCGCAATGCACACCACGTATTTGAAGCCCAATTTAAAGCTGTTGCACGTGCATTGCGCGATGCAGTTTCGCTAGATGGCAGAGTTGCCGGAATCCCATCAACAAAAGGTTCTCTTTGATAGCAATTCTTGATTACGGATCCGGAAATCTGCGATCCGCAGAACGCGCATTTGCAACCGCCGGAAAGGATGTAGTTGTTACATCCGATCGCACAATTGCACTTGAAGCAGAGGGTCTAGTTGTTCCAGGTGTTGGCGCATTTGCAGCATGTATGAATGGTTTGAATGCGGTTGATGGTGCAGCAATTGTTCGTGAGCGTTTAGCAAAAGAGCGCCCAACATTAGGGATCTGCATCGGTATGCAAATTATGTTTAGCGAAGGCACCGAGCACGCCGACGACACTGCTCACGCTGGTATTGGAATTTGGCAAGGCACCGTTTCAAAACTTGATGCACCAATTCTTCCGCACATGGGATGGAACTCCGTTGAAGCCTCGTCAACATCAACATTATTTAAAGGCGTCGAAGGTGAATCCTTTTACTTTGTTCACTCATATGCAGCAAAGAAGGCGGTTGGAACTACACAAGCGTGGAGCACGCACGGAGAAAAGTTTTTAGCCGCTGTTGAAGATGGCTACATCAGCGCAACTCAGTTCCACCCAGAGAAATCGGGTGCGGCTGGTTTGGCTTTGATTAAGAATTGGGTGGGATCGCTATGAGTTACTTAGAACTATTGCCTGCAGTTGATGTTAAAGATGGCCGCGCAGTTCGTTTGGTGCAAGGCGAACTCGAAAAAGAAAGCATTTATGGCGCACCGCTAGATGTTGCACTTGAGTTTCAAGCAGCAGGTGCTGAATGGCTGCACCTTGTAGATCTTGATGCTGCATTTGGTCGTGGCGAAAACTCAGCTCTGCTGGCAGAAGTTGTTGGAAAGCTAGATATCAAGGTCGAACTATCAGGCGGAATTCGCGATGATGAATCACTCAAGCGTGCACTAGCTACTGGTTGTCGCCGAGTGAACTTAGGTACAGCAGCGCTTGAAGATCCAGAATGGACCGCTCGCGTAATTGCCGAACATGGAGATCGCATTGCAGTAGGTCTTGATGTACGTGGCCACACACTTGCAGCACGTGGTTGGACTAAAGAGGGCGGAGATCTATTTGAAACTCTTGCTCGCTTAGATCGCGATGGATGTGCGCGATACGTTGTTACAGATGTTGCAAAAGATGGAACTTTAGCTGGACCAAATATTGAATTACTGAAATCGGTATGTGCCGCAACAACTAAACCTGTTATCGCAAGTGGAGGAATCTCTTCCCTTGATGACATCGCCGCCCTAACTGCTCTAGTTGGAACAGGTGTAGAAGGTGCAATTGTTGGTAAAGCTTTGTATGCAGGAAAGTTCACATTAGAACAAGCACTCAAGGTCAGCGGTAAATGACACTTTCCGTTCGCATCATTCCGTGCCTGGATGTAACCGATGGCCGTGTTGTTAAAGGTGTTAACTTCACCGATCTTGTAGATGCAGGCGATCCAGTAGAAATGGCTTCGTTGTATAACCTCGAAGGTGCCGATGAACTTACATTTTTAGATATTTCAGCAAGTGTTGCAGGACGTGAGACAACACTTGATGTTGTTCGACGCACCGCAGAGCAGGTCTTTATTCCGCTCACTGTTGGTGGCGGAATCCGAAGCGTTGAAGATGTAGATCGTTTGCTTCGTGCAGGTGCAGACAAGGTTTCAATTAACACCTCTGCCATTGCCCGTCCCGAATTAATCGCTGAAATCGCTGATCGTTTTGGTTCGCAGGTCCTAGTTATCTCAGTTGATGCTAGACGAGCCAATACTGAATCTGGTTTTGAGGTTACAACACATGGTGGACGGCAAAGTGCTGGGCTAGATGCTCTTGCATGGGTTGAAAAGGCGTGTGCACTTGGTGTTGGCGAAATTCTGCTTAACTCAATGGATGCCGACGGCACTCGTGCCGGTTATGACATCGGAATGATCACTGCAGTGCGTGCGGTTTCAAAGGTTCCTTTGATCGCAAGTGGTGGTGCAGGCAGTCTTGAAGATTTCTCCGCCGCCCTGGATGCAGGTGCTGATGCACTGCTTGCGGCAAGTGTTTTCCACTTCGGGATTCACCGCATAGGAGATGTGAAGTCATATCTGGGTAAGCACAATTATCCGGTGCGCACGATGGCTGCCCGTTAAGGCAGAATAAGCACATGACGACAATTGATCCTCAGGTGGAAGCGCTGCTAAAGGATCCTGCCGCATTAATCCCGGCGATTGTTCAAGATGTTACTAATAATGAAGTATTGATGTTGGCCTACATGAACGCCGAATCTCTTGCACTCACTCTCTCAACTGGCAAGGCAACCTACTGGAGTCGCAGTCGTAATGAACTTTGGGTAAAGGGTGCAACATCTGGTCACTATCAAGATGTTCATTCAGTCGCGCTTGATTGCGATGGAGATGCATTGCTCCTGAAGGTCACGCAAACCGGAGCTGCATGTCATACGGGGGATCGCACCTGTTTTCACACACCTTTAGAGCTTGGTCAGTAAATGAACCTGGAAGAGTTTCGCGCATACGCGAAGGTTTCAAATGTGATTCCGGTTTCTCGTCGCTTACTTGCAGATGGAGAAACGCCACTTGGCGTCTATCGCAAATTAGCAAAGAGCGCTGAAAACACATTTCTTCTTGAGTCAGCAGAACATGGTGGCGCGTGGTCCCGCTACTCATTTATTGGCGTGCGTAGTGAAGCGACCCTGAGCGAAAAAGATGGTCTTGCATATTGGCAAGGAACAGCTCCAGCTGGTGCACCTACCGGTATTGATCCATTGGAAGCGCTTCGTTTATCTGCTGCACATTTGAAATCCCCAAAGATCGCGGGACTTCCACCACTTACTGGTGGCCTCGTTGGCTTCATGGGGTATGACGTCGTGCGTCGCCTCGAACGCTTACCTGATCTAACTACAAAAGATATTCCGCTACCTGAACTTTCCTTTATGTTAACTAGCGACCTTGCGGTGCTTGACCACAGCGATGGAACCATCACCTTGATCGCCAATGCAATTAACTGGGATGGCAGCGATGATCGTATTGACGAGGCATACGCGTCCTGTATTCAACGGTTAGATCGCATGCAAGCTGATCTTTCAACACCACTTACAGGGGATGCGACCACGATTCCAGATTTTTCCTTACCTGAATACGACGGCAATATTTCAGGTGAACAATTTAAGGAAAACATTGCAAAGGTGAAGGAAGAAATCCTTGCAGGCGAAGCCTTCCAAGTGGTGCTCTCGCAGCGCTTTGCGATGCCATGTTCGGCAGATGCAATTGATGTTTACCGAATGTTGCGCCTGAACAATCCATCTCCTTATATGTATTTGTTCCGTTTTACCGATGGAATTGAAATTGTCGGATCAAGCCCAGAAGCACTGGTTAAGGTCAATCAAAAAGATGTAATGATCCATCCGATTGCAGGTACTAGAAAACGTTCAGCAAATCCTGAAGAGGATCATCGTCTTGCCGAAGAGCTGTTAGCCGATCCAAAGGAGCGCGCAGAACATTTGATGCTCGTAGATCTTGGTCGTAATGATCTTGGTCGCGTCTGTGCACCAGGATCAGTTGAAGTCGTGGACTTCATGCACATCGAGCGTTATTCGCATGTGATGCACATAGTTTCAACGGTAATTGGAAAGCTCGCAGACAAGGCAACTCCCGTTGATGCACTCTTTTCAGTATTTCCTGCCGGAACTCTGTCTGGTGCGCCAAAGCCACGTGCAATGGAAATAATTGAAGAGCTTGAAACAACGCGTCGTGGTGTTTATGGCGGAATCGTTGGCTATATCGACTTCACCGGCAACTTGGATACCTGTATTGCTATCCGCACCGCCTTATTGCACGAAGGCACCGCTTATGTACAAGCAGGCGCAGGTGTAGTCGCAGACTCAGATCCCGAATCTGAAAACCAGGAATGTCGCAATAAAGCAGCGGCGGTTCTAACTGCGGTACATGCGGCAAACCGTTTAGGCGATGAGCGATGAAGGATTATTTAACGATCGCAGGCATGGCTGTAGTTGTAATGGTGTTGGTAGTACTGATTGGCAGAAAATTTAATTTATCTTCTCGTTATGAACGAAAGCCCCGAGTATTGAACTCTTGGAACGCATTGGATAAAGGAATCGACCCTACTGAGGATCAACACCAATGAGCGTTCTTGATTCGATCATTGAAGGAGTTCGCGAAGATTTAGCAGCACGTCGACTTCCTATGGGCCAGCTTCATGAACAATTAGAACAAGCACCTGCTGTTCGCGATTGTTTAGCAACTCTACTTACCGAAGATATTTCAATAATCGCCGAAGTAAAGAGATCTTCTCCCAGCAAAGGCGCACTCGCTGCAATAACAGACCCTGCAGGACTTGCGGCACAGTATGAAGAAGCTGGCGCTTCAGTAATTAGCGTTCTGACCGAACAACGTAGATTTGGTGGATCTTTGGCAGATCTTGATGCTGTCCGAAAAGCAGTTGATCTTCCGATCTTGCGTAAAGATTTTATGGTTGATGATTACCAATTTTATGAAGCTCGAGCGCATGGGGCAGATGTTGTTTTGTTAATTGTTGCAGCCCTTAGCAAGAATCAACTTGAAGATTATTACCATCTTTCTAAAGAGCTTGGTATGCGAGCGTTGATCGAAGTACACACACCGCTCGAACTTGAAAGCGCTTTGGATATTTCTCCTGAAATAATCGGCGTTAATTCGCGTAATTTGAAAACTCTGGATGTTGATGCTCAAGCCTTTTCTGAATTAATCCCGCAAATTCCGACGACTATTGCACGAGTTGCTGAGTCAGGAATATCTACCCGCGAAGAGGTCGCATTTGCCCATAGCAATGGAGCGACTGCGATCTTGGTAGGCGAAGCGTTAGTGCGCGCGGGAGATCCACGTGTTGCGATCAACCAATTGCTAGGTAGGCTTTAACTCATGAGCGCTATCGGCCACTTTGGTGAATATGGTGGACGTTTCGTTCCAGAAGCATTAATTGGAGCCCTTGAAGAGTTAGAAGCCGCCCATAACTCAGCTCAAAAAGATCCAGAGTTTTTAGCAGAACTAGCTGAGCTTCATCGTAGTTACACGGGCCGCCCCAGCATCATTACCGAAGCAAAGCGTTTTTCAGAACACGCAGGTGGCGCACGAATCTTTTTAAAGCGCGAAGATCTCAATCACACAGGTAGCCACAAGATCAACAATGTTTTAGGTCAAGCGCTTTTAACAAAGCGCATGGGCAAGAAGCGCATCATCGCCGAAACCGGTGCTGGCCAACACGGTGTTGCATCTGCAACCGCTGCGGCATTAATGGGACTTGATTGCGTTGTGTACATGGGCGAAGAGGACACCCGTCGCCAGGCGCTCAATGTTGCACGAATGAAGTTGCTAGGTGCTGAAGTTGTTCCAGTTACCTCGGGATCGAAAACTTTAAAGGATGCAATTAATGAAGCGATGCGTGACTGGGTTACAAATGTTGCGGACACGCATTACTTATTAGGAACAGTTGCTGGTCCACACCCATTCCCAACAATGGTCCGTGATTTCCACAAGATTATTGGCGAAGAAGCACGTGATCAAATGTTGGCGCTGACAGGTCGTTTGCCAGATGCAATCCTTGCGTGTGTTGGTGGCGGATCAAATGCGATCGGAATCTTCAATGCATTTATTCCAGATGCAGGTGTGCGCTTGATTGGTCTTGAAGCAGGTGGTGATGGAGTTGAAACCGGTCGCCATGCAGCAACAATCACTGGTGGATCTCCAGGTGTTCTTCACGGAACTCGTTCCTATGTTTTGCAAGATGCCAATGGACAAACAATCGAATCACATTCAATTTCGGCAGGACTTGATTACCCAGGTGTAGGTCCAGAGCATGCTTACCTACATGACATCGGTCGTGCTGAGTATCGTGCGATTAATGATGATGCAGCAATGGCTGCCTTTGCATTGTTAAGCAAGACTGAAGGAATTATTCCGGCAATTGAAACCGCACACGCGCTGGCTGGTGCCATTGTCGTCGGTAAAGAGCTTGGCCCGGATGCTAATTTGTTGATCAACTTATCTGGACGTGGAGATAAGGATGTTCAAACAGCTGCCGAGTACTTTGGAATTCCACTGTAATGACTCAATTAGATTCTGTAATGGCAAAGGTGCGCGCAGAAAATCGCGCAGCGTTGATTGCATATATTCCAGCAGGTTTTCCATCTCAAGCAGGTTGCGCAAAGGCGATACAGGCGTTAGCTGCAGCAGGAGTTGATGCAATTGAAATCGGTTTTCCCTATAGCGATCCAGTGATGGATGGCCCCATTATTCAAGAAGCTGCAGATATCTCTTTGAAGGCAGGAACAAATGCAGCAGATGTTTTTGCCGCATTGAAGGTTGCATCCGACACCGGAGTTGCAGCAGTTGTCATGACTTACTGGAATCCAATTGAAAAATATGGAGTTGAAAAGTTTGCCCAATCAATTGCAGACAACGGGGGATCGGGTGTTATTACTCCGGATCTGACCATTGAAGAGTCCGAAGCTTGGCTAGCCGCGACGACAAAGGCACAGATCAATCCAATTTATGTAGTTGCACCAAGTACTAAAGATGCGCGACTTGCTGAAGTTACCGCCAAAACTGGTGGCTTTGTTTACGCCGCAAGTTAGTCGCTCGCGTCCGAACAGTTACAGATTTGCCAATCTCAGTTGGTTTAGGAGTATCAACTCGCGAACAGGCAAAGTCATTAGCGGCATATGCTGATGGCGTCATTGTCGGATCTGCATTTATCAAGCTGTTGCTTGAGGCAAAAAGTGAACAAGATGGCCTAGCTGCAATTTCACATCTTGCCTCTGAATTGGCCATTGGTGTGCGTGAGGGACGATGAAAAAATTTAATGATCGTTTCCAGCCAGTAATTACTTTGTTAGCTCGTTTGGTTTTGGGTGGGGTTTTACTTGTTGCTGGTGGGCTTAAGTTAAATAAGCCGACTGATTCAGCAAATGCTGTGGCTGCATACAAAATTCTTCCGGCAAATCTTGCGCACCTTGTTGGCTACGCACTGCCGTGGCTTGAAGTGGCGATTGCCTTGTTGCTCATCATCGGTTTTATGGTTCGCCCTGCAGCGGTGGTTGGTGGCTTAATCATGGTCATCTTTATTGGGGCGATCGCCTCAGTGTGGGCTCGAGGCCTGTTAATTGACTGTGGTTGCTTTGGTGGAGGCGGAGAAATCGATCCTTCTTTGGCAGCAAAGGTTCATAGGACGTACTTCATAGAAATAATGCGCGATTTAGGTTTGGCTCTAGCAGCCCTATATCTATACCTTTTCCCTTACGGAAAAGTATCCTTTGAAAAAGCAGCGGTAGAGGAGTAACAATGGCAAAGCAACAGGCTAAAGCTCAGGACAACACAACACGATGGATCGTCATCGGAATGGTGCTGTTGGTAGTAGTTACAGGTGTTGTCTTTTCATTGCTTGGGCAAAACAACAAGGAGAACGCATCCCTTGCCGCTCTTGATGGAACAAAGCTCAAGCCAGCGGTTACCGCATCGATTGATACCGCGAACGGTTCTGCAATTGTCCTCAACCCTGGTCAAGCCACTGTAATTGATGTTTGGGAAGATCCACAGTGCCCAGTGTGTAAGAACTTTGAAGATGCTAACGGCGATTACATCGAGTCATTGATTCGCGACAAAAAGGCAACAGTGCGCTTCCATGTACTTTCATTTCTAGGTGATGAATCTGTTCGTGCAGCTAATGCTTCGTTTTGCGCAGCCGATGAAGGCCAGTACTTAGATTTCCACCACGCGCTTTATGCGGTTCAATCACCACTTGAAAACTCTGGCTTCTGGAGCAATGAGAAGTTAGTTGCAATCGGAAGCAAAATTGGAATTTCCTCATCAAAGTTTGCAGATTGCGTTAACAACGGTTCAAAGATTGAAGCTGTTAAAGCTAATTACGACTCAATGGAAAAGTATGGCGTTAAGGGAACGCCAACTATTTTCATCAATGGAAAGCTTTGGGAGCGCCAGAGTCCAGACTTCAACCTTGCTGAATTTAAAGCCGCTGTAGAGGCTGCTTAAACCTTGTTGCTTGCCTTTCCAACGCCAAGTAATTCGGCGTTAGAAATTGGGCCATTAACAATTCATTTTTATGCCTTGTGCATCATCACTGGTGTCGCGGTTGCAATTTGGTTGGGCGATAAACGCTTTCGTGCAGTTGCGCCATTAGGTGCACATGTTGTCTCTGAAGTTGCAATCACCGCGGTTCCTGCAGGTGTAATTGGTGGACGCCTGTATCACGTGATTTCTTCTCCATCTGCATACTTTGGAAATAATGGAAGCCCGCTAGATGCTTTCAAGATTTGGCAAGGCGGGCTCGGCATCTGGGGAGCCATTTCTATTGGCTTGCTCGGTGCCTACCTTCGCTACCGATCTCTTGCTAAAAAGTTTGAACTTCCAGGCTTTGCTGTATTTGCTGATGCGTTAGCTCCAGGAATTCTTTTGGCCCAAGCAATTGGACGTTTTGGTAATTGGTTTAACGGCGAACTCTTCGGCCGCCCTTTGGATACATGGTGGGCACTTGATGTCCCAGCGAGATATCGACCAAATGGTTATAGCCAATTTGAATCTTTCCATCCAACTTTTTTGTATGAAGCGATCTGGTGTACGGCAGTGGCGATAGCGCTTGTAGTCTTTAGCAAAAACTGGAAACCAGGTCAGGTTTTTGCCGGCTATGTTTTTGCCTATTGTGTAGGTCGATTCTTCATCGAACTTATTCGCATAGATACCGCCAACGCAATCGCTGGATTACGCGTAAATGTATGGGTGAGTGTGATCGTTGCCCTAGCCGCGTTAGCTTATTTTGCTCGCGCCTCAAAAAAACAGGGATAGCTTTCAGGTAGGCTCGCGATATGAGTTTAGAAGAGGTCTACAAGAGAAACCTTGAACATCGCACCCATCGCGCAGGTTGGTTACGTGCAGCTGTATTGGGAGCAAATGATGGATTGGTCTCGACCGCATCTTTGATGATTGGTGTTGCAGCTGCTGGTAAGAATGATTTCCTTGTGACTGCTGGTATCGCAGGAATTACCGCTGGTGCAATGTCGATGGCGGTTGGCGAATATGTTTCAGTTCGCTCACAAAATGATGTTGAGGAATCAGATCGATTAATTGAGATCCAACACCTCGCCGCAGATCCTGATGGAGAGCTTCAAGAGCTACAACATATTTATATTGATCGTGGCTTAACCCCTGCATTAGCGTTGCAAGTTGCACTTGAGATGCACCGAAAGGATCCATTGGAGGCTCACCTTCGCGATGAGCTAGGACAGCACCCTCACACCAAGGCACGTCCTGTTCAGGCTGCGGTTGCATCGGCAATCTCATTCACATTAGGCGGCTTGATCCCATTTGTAGGTGCCTTTGCACCAACGCTGGGCGCTAAGGCTTGGAGCATTATCGGCTTCACATTAGGCGGCCTACTACTGACCGGTGTCATCTCGGCTCGCACCGCAGGCTCGAAGGTTTTGGCTCCAACGGTTCGCGTGATGATCGGTGGCTGCCTCGGTATGGCAATTACCGCTGGAATCGGTCAGATCGCCAACATTTCTGGCCTCTAATTTCTCCTCGCTAAGGCTTCCCTTCCTCCCACTTGTTGCTACGATTTCGCACTAAGCAAGGCGGGCCAAGGATGTCCCTGTACACGTAGGACAATCCCGTAGGAGCATCGCTCATGGCACTTGCATCCAATTATCCACAGGCACAAGGGCTCTACAACCCTGCCAATGAACATGATGCATGTGGCGTTGCGATGGTTGCAACTTTAAACAAGGTGGCAACTCACGAGATCGTGGCAAAGGCGCTTACTGCACTACGCAACCTAGAACACCGCGGAGCATCAGGTGCCGAACCAGATAGCGGCGATGGTGCAGGAATTCTTATCCGCGTTCCAGATGCATACTTTCAAGCTGTAGTTGATTTCAAACTTCCTGCAGCAAATGCATATGCAACAGGTATCGCTTTTGTTGCACAGGGTGCAGATGTAAAGGCAGATATCGCAAAGATCGCTGAAGAAGAGGGCTTAACAGTTCTTGGATGGCGCGAAGTTCCAATTAATGCTTCATCTTTAGGTAAGACCGCACTTTCTGTGATGCCAGATTTCCACCAGGTGTTTGTTGCAGGCAAGAATGGTGAAACCGGTATTGCGCTAGATCGTTTAGCGTTCTGTTTGCGCAAGCGCGCAGAGCATGCACTTGATCTGTACTTCCCATCATTGTCATCACAGACAATTGTCTATAAGGGAATGCTCACAACAGGGCAGCTAGAAGAGTTCTTCCCGGACCTCAGTGATGAAAGAGTTGTGTCACCGCTTGCACTCGTTCACTCACGTTTTTCTACAAACACGTTTCCATCATGGCCTCTTGCGCACCCATATCGATTCATTGCTCATAACGGTGAAATCAATACCGTTAAGGGAAATCGAAATTGGATGAGAGCCCGCGAAAGTCTTCTTGATAGCGATCTCATTCCAGGTGATCTCAAGCGTCTATTTCCAATTGTCGATCCCTCTGGAAGCGACTCTGCATCTTTTGATGAAGTTTTAGAACTTCTCTACCTTGGCGGTCGTTCACTTCCACATGCCGTTTTAATGATGATCCCTGAAGCGTGGGAGAACAACGCATCTATGTCGCAGAATCGACGCGATTTTTATGCATTCCATGCATCCCTCATGGAGCCATGGGATGGTCCTGCATGTGTGACATTTACGGATCGACATCAAGTAGGTGCAGTACTCGATCGCAACGGACTTCGTCCGTCACGTTTCTGGGTTACAGATGACGGTCTTGTAGTTCTTGCATCCGAAGTT
>ERZ1034365.682-NODE-682-length-18435-cov-3.414806_pt1 | contig 18435 bp, 16 predicted proteins | sample MGYA00520615_ERZ1034365 | MGnify/ENA primary metagenome ERZ1034365 (study PRJEB33736, sample SAMEA104284505) | Azolla filiculoides | biome: Urban; feature: Water surface; material: Ditch water | place: Netherlands | collected 2015-10-28 | depth 0-0.1 m ... | reverse complement strand
CGGCGCCTGACGGTCTCGACCTCGGGCGTGGTGCCGATGATGGACCGCTTGAGCCAGGACTGTCCGGTCGCGCTGGCGGTCTCGCTGCACGCGCCGAACGACGAGCTGCGCGACCATCTGGTGCCGCTCAACCGCAAGTACCCGCTGGCCGAGCTGATGGCGGCCTGCAAGCGCTACCTGCCGGCGGCGCCGCGCGACTTCATCACCTTCGAGTACTGCATGCTCGAGGGCGTCAACGACCAGCCCGAGCATGCGCAGCAACTGGTCGCGCTGGTGCGCGCGCATGGCGTGCCGTGCAAGTTCAACCTGATTCCCTTCAATCCCTTCCCGGACTCGGGCCTCAAGTGCTCGGGCAAGGCGGTGGTCAAGGCCTTTGCCGAGCAGCTCAACGCGGCCGGCATCGTGACCACGGTGCGCAAGACCCGTGGCGACGACATCGACGCGGCCTGCGGCCAGCTCGCGGGCGATGTGCTCGACCGCACCAATGCGGCCGAGCGCAGGGCGCAGCGCCGCGGCGAGGTCGAGCAGGTCGTGGTCTGGCAACCCCGGGAGAAGACCTGATGAAGCCGATCCTGACCTGGCTGTTGCTGGGCGCTGCAGTCAGCCTGTTCGGCTGTGCTTCCCGTCCGAGCGAGCCCGAAGTTGCCGCCAGTGGCAAGGAATGGGTCACCGAGTCGGATGAGCCCGAAGCGCAGCGGCGCGCGCGCCTGCGGATCGAACTCGCCTCGGGCTACTTCGAGAAGGGCCAGGTCACGGTCGCGCTCGACGAGGTCAAGCAGGCGCTGGTGGCTGATCCGAACTACGCTCCGGCGCACAACCTGCGCGGCCTGATCTACCTGCGGCTCAAGGAGCCCAAGCTGGCCGAGGCCAGCTTCCTGCAGGCGATCAAGCTGGCGCCGCGCGACGGCGACAGCTGGCACAACCTCGGCTGGATGCATTGCGAAGCCGGCCAATATGCCGATGCGGTTGCCGCCTTCGGCAAGGCCCTGCAGACGCCGCAATACGCGGCGGCGTCCAGGACCTGGATGAGCCAGGGCATCTGCCAGGCGCGCGCCGGTCAGCCGCTCGAGGCCGAGCGCAGCCTGTTGCGCGCCTTCGAGCTCGATGCGGCCAATCCGATCGTCAGCTACAACCTCGCGTCCCTGCTGCTGCAGCGGCGCGAGTATCAGCGCGCCCAGTTCCATATCCGGCGCCTGAACAATTCCGAACTCGCCAATGCCGAATCGCTCTGGCTCGGGGCCCGGGTCGAGCGCAAGCTCAACCAGCTCGAGACCGCGCGCCAGCTCGGCGAGCAATTGCGCAGCCGTTATCCCGAATCCCAGGAGGCCGCCAATTACGAGCGCGGCGCTTTCGATGACTGAAGACTCCTCCCAAACGTCCGCCACCTTGCCCGCAGCGGCGGTCCTGCCCGAGGCTACGCCGCCTGGCGAGCTGCTGCGACAGGCACGCGAGGCCGCCGGTTTGCAGATCGTTTCGCTTGCCGCCATGCTCAAGGTGCCGGTCGAGCGCCTGCAGGCACTCGAGGCCGGCCGCCACCATGAGCTGCCCAACCTGACCTTCGCGCGGGCGCTGGCCTCCAGCGTCTGTCGCGTGCTCAAGATCGACCCGACTCCGGTGCTGCAGGGTTTGCCGCAGGGCTGCGAGGTCAAACTCGGCGCCGATCGGCCGATCCAGGCCCGTTCTTTCAACTCGCACCGGAGTGGACTGTTCCGCCTGCCGGCTGCGCGCCATCTGGGCTCGCCGCTGGTGCTGTCCCTGCTGGTGTTGGGGCTGGCTGTCGCGCTCTGGTGGTGGTTGCCTCAGCGCGGAACTGAGACGGCGCTCGATACCGATACCGTTTCTACGGTCGACGAGGCGCCGCTTGAGCCGGTGGTCGTCGAGCCCGCGGCGCCAGTGGCCGAGCCTGTCCCGGCTTCAGCCAGCGCGGTCGAGACAGCTCCTGTCGCCTCCGCTCCTGTGGCTGTAGTCCCCTCGACGGCCGCTCCGGTGCCGCCCGCCACCATCGGTCGGCCACTGCTGCAGCTGCGCGCGCGCTCCGCGACCTGGATCCAGCTCAAGGATGCAGCCGGCAAGGAACTGCAGCAGCGCACGCTGCAGCCCGGCCAGACGCTGGACTACGACGGCGATGCGCCGCTGCAGGTCGTGCTGGGTCGAGCCAATGGAGTCGAGGTGATCGTGCGCGGCCAGGTCTTCGATACCTCGGCCTACGCTCCCAACAAGGTCGCGCGTTTCGAGGTCAAGTGAAGCATGAGCGAATTCCATTCAACGGTTGAGCCGCAGCCTTCGGTCCTGTCCGGCATCCCGCCGCGCAAGTCGCGTCAGGGCGTGGTCGCCTGGGGCGACAACCGGGTCACGGTCGGCGGCAATGCGCCGGTGCGGGTGCAGTCGATGACCAATACCGACACCGCCGATGTGATCGGCACCGCGATCCAGGTCAAGGAGCTGGCACTGGCCGGTTCCGAACTGGTCCGGATCACGGTCAACAACGAGGAGGCCGCGCGTGCGGTGCCGCATATCCGCGAGCAGCTCGACCGCATGGGTATCGCGGTGCCGCTGATCGGTGACTTCCACTACAACGGCCACACGCTGCTGAGCGAATTCCCCGACATGGCGCAGGCCCTGTCCAAGTACCGCATCAACCCTGGCAATGTCGGGCGCGGCGACAAGAAGGATCGTCAGTTCGCGCAGATGGTCGAGGCCGCCGTGCGCTGGAACAAGCCGGTGCGCATCGGCGTCAACTGGGGCAGCCTGGACCAGGACCTGCTGGCCGGCATGATGGACGAGAACGCCCGCCGCGCCCAGCCCTGGGACGGCAAGCAGGTGATGTACGAGGCGCTGATCGCCTCCGCGCTCGGTTCGGCCGAGCGTGCCGGGGAGCTCGGCCTGGCGCCCGAGAACATCATCCTGTCGTGCAAGGTCAGCGGCGTGCAGGACCTGATCGCGGTCTACCAGCAGCTGCACCAGCGCTGCGACTATCCGCTGCACCTGGGCCTGACCGAGGCCGGCATGGGCACCAAGGGCACGGTGGCGTCCAGCGCGGCGCTCGCGGTGCTGTTGCAGCAGGGCATCGGCGACACGATCCGCGTGTCGCTGACGCCCCAGCCGGGCGAATCGCGGACTCAGGAGGTCGTGGTCGCGATGGAGATCCTGCAGGCGCTCGGCCTGCGCAGCTTCGTGCCGAGCGTGACGGCCTGTCCGGGCTGCGGTCGCACCACCAGCACCACCTTCCAGGAGCTGGCCAAGCAGATCGACGACTACCTGCGCGGCTCGATGCCGGCCTGGCGCGAATGCTACCCCGGGGTCGAGAACCTCAAGGTCGCGGTGATGGGCTGCATCGTCAACGGCCCGGGCGAGAGCAAGCATGCCGACATCGGCATCAGCCTGCCCGGCACCGGCGAGGCACCGGCGGCGCCGGTCTTCATCGATGGCGAGAAGGCGCTGACCTTGCGCGGTGCAGGAATCGCGCAGGACTTCCAGCAGGTCGTCGAACAGTACATCCAGAAGAAATTCGGCGTGTCGGCCTGATCCGGCGCGCCCTGCAAGCAGCTCAGCAAAAGAATCCATGGCAGAAAAACTCAGTGCCGTCAAAGGCATGAACGACATCGCGGCGCCCGAATCGGCGCATTGGGAATGGCTCGAGGCCAAGGTGCGCGCGCTGATGAGCCGCTATGGCTACCGCAATATCCGCACGCCGATCGTCGAGCCGACCGGCCTGTTCGTGCGCGGCCTGGGCGAGGTCACCGACATCGTCGAGAAGGAGATGTACTCCTTCGAGGATCGACTCAACGGCGAGCAGCTGACCCTGCGTCCCGAGGCGACCGCAGGCGTGGTGCGCGCCGCGATCGAGCACAACATGCTGTACGACGGCCCCAAGCGCCTCTACTACATGGGTCCGATGTTCCGCCACGAGCGTCCGCAGCGCGGCCGCTATCGCCAGTTCCACCAGATCGGCTCCGAGGCGCTGGGCTTTGCCGGTCCCGATGTCGACGCCGAGCAGATCACGTTGGCCTGTGACCTCTGGGCCGAGCTCGGCTTGAGCGATGTGACGCTCGAGATCAACAGCCTGGGCCAGCCGGCCGAGCGCCAGCTGCACCGCGCCGCGCTGATCCAGTACCTCGAGCAGCACCAGGAGCAGCTCGACGAGGATGCCAAGCGCCGCCTCTACAGCAATCCGCTGCGCATCCTCGACACCAAGAACCCGGCCATGCAGGCCCTGGTCGAGGCGGCTCCGAAGCTGATGGATTACCTGGGCGCGGAATCGCTGGCGCATTTCAACGGCCTGCGCGCGCTGCTCGATGCCCAGGGCATCGGCTACCGCATCAACCCGCGCCTGGTGCGCGGCATGGACTATTACAACCTCAGCGTGTTCGAGTTCGTCACGACCTCGCTCGGCTCGCAGGGTACGGTCTGCGCGGGTGGCCGCTACGACGGCCTGATTGCGCAGATCGGCGGCAAGCCGGCGCCGGCGGTCGGCTGGGCGCTCGGGGTCGAGCGCATCCTCGAGCTGCTCAAGGCGCAGAACCTGCTGCCGGCCCTGCCGGTGCCCGACTGCTATGCGGTGGTGCCCCAGGTCGAGGCCATGCCGCAGGTGATGCCGGTGCTGCGCGCGCTGCGCGCCGCCGGTGTCTCGGTCCAGATGCATGCCGGCGGGGCCGACGGCCACGGCAGCATGAAGTCGCAGTTCAAGAAGGCGGATGGCAGCGGCGCGCGCTATGCGCTGATCTTCGGCGCCAGCGAGCTCGAGGCCGGCCAGGTCGCGGTCAAGCCGCTGCGCGAGGGTGCCGGTGCCATCAGCGAGCAGACCCAGTTCGCGCTGGCGCAGGTCGCACAATGGGCGGCGCAGCTGCGCCAGGCCTGAGCGCGGCTGCATTTCGGCCGCATCGGCCTACAATGCCCGTCGAGGGTCCGCCTGGCGGGCCCTCTCGTACCACCCTTTTCGATTGAGCCCATGGCCTCCCATCTCGACCTGGAAGAGCAGGAACAGCTCGCCAATTTCAAACATTTCTGGTCCCAGTACGGCAACCTGATCAGCTGGGTGCTGATCGCTGCCCTCGCGGGCCTGGCCGCCTTCAACGGCTGGCAGTACTGGCAGCGCAAGTCGGCCCAGGAAGCCGCCGCGCTCTATGACGAGCTCGAGCGTGCGGTCCAGGCCGGCGAAGCCGACAAGGTCCAGCGCGTCTGGGCCGATGTGCAGGCCAAGGCCGGCCGTGCCCAGCAGGGCCAGCAGGCCGGACTGCTGGCGGCCAGCTCGCTGCACGGCGCGGGCAAGGCCGAGCAAGCGCGCCAGGCGCTGGCCTGGGTCATCGACCAGTCGTCCGATTCGGCCTTGATCGCCGTCGCGCGCCTGCGCCTGGCCGGCCTCGAGCTCGAGGCCAAGGACTACGAGCGCGCGCTCAAGACGCTGGACTTCAAGGCCAGCCCCGAATTCGCACCGCTGCTGGCCGATCGCCGCGGCGACGTGCTGCAGGCCCAGGGCCAGTCCGACGCGGCGCGCACCGAATACCGCAGCGCCTGGGACGGACTGTCTAGCGCACCCGAATACCGCCGCATCGTCCAGGCCAAGCTCAATGCACTGGGCCTCGATCCCGAGTCGGCTCCCACTTCAACCCAGGAGTAAGTTCCGTGACGTTCAGCCTCAGTCGCGCCACCCCGCGCCTTGCCGTCGCCACCGCTGCGGTCCTGCTGGCCCTGGCCGGCTGTTCCTCCAGTCCGACCAAGCCCAAGCCCGTGGCGCTGAAGTCCTTCGAGGCCAGCCTGCCGGCGCGCCAGGCCTGGAAGGTCCAGCTCGGCGTGCCCGCACCGCAATCGGTGCCGGCCCTGGCTGGACGCGAACTGGCGCTGGCCAGCGCAGCAGGCCGGGTGCTGGTGCTCGATGCCGAGAGCGGCAGCGAGCGTTGGCGTGCCGAGCTCGGCACGGCCTTGTCGGTCGGTGTCGGCTACGACGGTGAAACCGCTGCCGTCGTGACCCAGGACAACGAACTCGTCGCCCTTGCGCAAGGCAAGGTGCAGTGGCGCCTGCGTCTGGCCTCGCGCGCCTTCAGCGCGCCGCTGGTGGCGGGTCGTCGCGTCTTCGTGCTGGCGGGCGACCGCAGCGTCTCGGCCTATGACGCGCGCAACGGCGCCAGGCTCTGGACCCAGGCCGCGCGCGGCACCGAGCCGCTGGTGCTGCAGCAGCCTGGTGTGCTGCTGGCCGTCGGCGACACCCTGCTGGCCGGCATGGGCGCCCGCCTCAGCGGCCTCAATCCGTCCAATGGCACGCCGCGCTGGGAGGTCCCGGTGGCGTCCGCGCGCGGCGTCAACGAAATCGAACGCCTGCTCGACCTGGTCGGCCCGGCGGCCCGCGTGCAAGGCAATGTCTGCGTGCGCGCCTTCCAGTCGGCGGTCGGCTGCGTCGACGCCCAGCGCGGCGCGCTGCGCTGGACCAAGCCGGCCAATGGCGCCGTCGGTCTGGCCGCCGATGGCGACCGGGTCTACGGTGTCGAAAGCAACGGCCGCTTGCTGGCCTGGAAGCTCGACAACGGTGAAGTCCAGTGGCAATCTGATTTGTTGCTCAACCGCAGCCCGAGCGCGCCGCTGGTGGCTGGCCGCTCGATCGCGATCGGCGATGCCCAGGGCTATCTGCATCTGCTCGCACGCGAGGACGGCAAGCTGCTGAATCGACTGGAGACCGATGGCTCGGCCATCGTCTCCGCCCCCCTGCTGGCGGGTAAAAACCTGCTGGCCCTGACACGCAAGGGCGTTCTTTACGCCTGGCGCCCCGAATGAAACCTGTGATCGCCCTGGTGGGCCGACCCAACGTCGGCAAATCCACCCTTTTCAACCGCCTGACCAAGACGCGCGACGCCATCGTCGCCGACTTTCCCGGTCTGACGCGCGACCGCCACTACGGCAACGCCCGTCTGGGCAAGCGCGAATTCATCGTGATCGACACCGGCGGCTTCGAACCCGATGCCGGCAGCGGCATCTTCAAGGAGATGGCCAAGCAGACCCAGCAGGCGGTCGCCGAGTCCGACGTCGTCGTGTTCGTGCTCGACGCCCGTGGCGGCCTCAGCGCGCAGGACCACGACATCGCCAACTACCTGCGCCGCCTCAACAAGCCGACGCTGCTGGTCGCCAACAAGGCCGAAGGCATGAAGGAGGGCGCGCAACTGGTCGAGTTCTACGAACTCGGCCTCGGCGAGGTGCTGCCGGTCTCGGCCGCGCATGGCCAGGGCGTGCGCCCGATGCTGGAGGCCGCGCTCGACAAGCTGTCCTGGCCCGACGAGCAAGAAGCCGTCGCGCCCGACGAGACGGTCATCAAGCTCGCCGTCGCCGGCCGGCCCAACGTCGGCAAGTCGACGCTGATCAACGCCTGGCTCGGCGAGGAGCGCCTGGTCGCCTTCGACATGCCGGGCACGACGCGCGACGCGATCTCGGTGCCGTTCGAGCGCAATGGCCAGAAGTTCGAGTTGATCGACACCGCCGGCTTGCGCCGCAAGGGCCGTGTCTTCGAGGCGATCGAGAAGTTCTCGGTCGTCAAGACGCTGCAGGCGATCGAGAACGCCCATGTCGTGCTGCTGCTGCTCGACGCGACCGAAGGCGTGACCGACCAGGACGCGCATATCGCGGGCTTCGCGCTCGAGAGCGGTCGCGCCGTGGTGCTGGCGATCAACAAATGGGACGCGATCGACAGCTACCAGCGCGAGACGCTGCAGCGCTCGATCGAGAGCCGACTCGGCTTCCTGAAGTTCGCGCCGCTGCACATGATCTCGGCCAAGAAGCGCCAGGGCATCGGTCCGCTCTGGACCTCGATCGCCAAGGCCTACGCCTCGGCCATGGTCAAGATGCCGACGCCGCTGCTGACCCGTCTGCTGCAGGAGTCGATCGTGCTGCAGGCACCCAAGCGCGGCGGCATGTACCGGCCCAAGATGCGCTATGCGCACCAGGGCGGCATGAACCCGCCGGTGATCGTGATCCATGGCAACTCGCTCGACAACGTCGACAACGCCTACAAGCGCTTCCTCGAGGGCCGTTTCCGCAAGGCCTTCGATCTGGTCGGTACGCCATTGCGCATCGAGTTCAAGACCGCGGCCAACCCCTATGACGAATGATCCCAGCCGCCGCCTGCCCGCATGAAGCGGGCGGGCTGTGGTAAGGTCGCCATCCCTCAACTCTTTTGAACACGGAGCATATCGTGAGCAATAACAAAGGCCAACTCTTGCAAGATCCTTTCCTGAACCAGCTGCGCCGCGAGCATGTGCCGGTGTCGATTTACCTGGTCAACGGAATCAAGCTGCAAGGGCAGATCGAGTCCTTCGACCAGTATGTCGTGCTGCTGCGCAACACCGTGACCCAGATGGTCTACAAGCACGCGATCTCCACCATCGTGCCGGGCCGTCCGGTCCAGTTCAACGCTGTCGCGCCCGATCAGCCCGCCGCTGCCTGATCTTCCTTGAACGACAGTCAGAAATCCCCTTCCGCGCTGCCCGGCGTCGTGCTCGTCGGAGTCGACCTGGGCCTGCCGCATTTCGATGCCGAACTCGAGGAGCTGGCCCAGCTCGCCGAGACCGCCGGCTACCGTGTCGTTGACCGGGTAGCCTGCAAGCGGCGCGCCCCCGATCCGGCCCTGTTCATCGGTTCTGGCAAGGCCGACGAGATCAAGGCCCTGGCGCTCGGCCATGGCGCGACCGAAATCCTGTTCGACCAGGCGCTGAGTCCGTCGCAACAGCGCAACCTCGAGCGTCACATGGGGCTGCCGGTCAACGACCGCACGCTGCTGATCCTCGAGATCTTTGCCCAGCGCGCGCGCAGCCACGAGGGCAAGCTGCAAGTCGAGCTCGCGCGCCTGCAATACCTCAGCACCCGCCTGGTGCGGCGCTGGTCCCACCTCGAACGCCAGAGTGGCGGCATCGGCATGCGTGGCGGCCCGGGCGAGACCCAGATCGAGCTCGACCGCCGCATGATCAGCGACGCGATCAAGCGCACCCGCGAGCGGCTGGAAAAGGTCAAGCGCCAGCGCAGCACGCAGCGGCGCCAGCGCGAGCGGCGCGAGACCTTCACGATCTCGCTGGTCGGCTACACCAACGCCGGCAAGTCCTCGATCTTCAACGCGCTGGTCAAGGCACGCGCCTATGCGGCCGACCAGCTGTTCGCGACGCTCGACACCACGACGCGCCAGCTCTACCTCGGCGAGGTCGAACGCACGGTATCCTTGTCCGACACGGTGGGCTTCATCCGCGACCTGCCGCACGGCCTGGTCGAGGCCTTTGCCGCTACGCTGCAGGAGGCGCGCGACGCCGACTTGCTGCTGCATGTGGTCGATGCCTCCAATCCCGACCATCCCGAGCAGATCACCGAGGTCATGCGGGTGCTGCGCGAAATCGGCGCCGACGATCTGCCGCAGATCCTGGTCTTCAACAAGCTCGACGCGATCGAGCCCGAGCGCCAGCCGCTGCAGCGCATCGACGCGATCGAGCTCGACGGTGCGACGGTGCCGCGCATCTTCCTCAGCGCGCACACCGGCGACGGCTTGTCCGATCTGCGCGGCCTGCTGGCCGAGCGGGTGCGCTCCCGTTTCGGTGTCCAGGCATTCGAGACTCCCGAAGACGGCGCCGGCATCGAGGATTCGGCACAATAGCCTATTTCCACCGCAAGCCAAAACCTACATGAACTTCAATTTGTTGAGCCTGCGTGCGGTCCGCTGGGACCGGCTCAAGGGCATGTTCAACCTCAACGATCCTCGCTGGGGCCGTGGTGACGAGAGCAAGCCCGATGCCGGCGGTGCCGGCGAGGAACAGCGTTCCAAGCGTCCGGCCGGCCCGAACCAGGGGCCGCCCGACCTCGACGAGCTCTGGCAGGACTTCAACCGCAAGCTCTCGGGTCTGTTCGGTGGTGGCGGTGCAGGCGGTGGCAAGCCGGGTGGCCAGTTCCCGGGTTTCAAGCCCGGGCCCAAGGGCACCGGCATCGGCCTGGGCGTGATCGCGGGCGGACTGCTGCTGGTCTGGTTCGGTACCGGCTTCTTCATCGTGCAAGAAGGCCAGCAGGCCGTCATCACCCAGTTCGGCCGCTACCAGGGCACGGTCGGCGCCGGCTTCAACTGGCGCCTGCCTTATCCGATCCAGCGCCACGAGACCGTCAATGCGACCCAGATCCGCTCGGTCGATGTCGGCGGCGACGCCGTCATGCGCGCCACCGGCCTGCGCGAATCGGCGATGCTGACCGAGGACGAGAACATCGTCGAGATCAAGTTCGCGGTCCAGTACCGCCTGAGCGACGCGCGCGCCTTCCTGTTCAACAGCCGCGACCCCGAGGACGCGGTGCGCAAGGCCGCCGAGACCGCCGTGCGCGAGGTGGTGGGCAAGATGAAAATGGATGCCGCCCTGGCCGAGGAGCGCGACCAGATCGGGCCGCGCGTGCGCAGCCTGATGCAGGCCATCCTGGACCGCTACGAGATCGGCATCGAGGTCGTCGGCATCAACCTGCAGCAAGGCGGCGTGCGTCCGCCGCTGGAAGTGCAGGCCGCCTTCGACGATGTGCTGAAGGCCGGTCAGGAGCGCGAGCGCTCGAAGAACGAGGCCGAGGCCTACGCCAACGAGGTGGTGCCGCGCGCCAAGGGCACGGCCTCGCGCCTGTTCGAGGAAGCCGAGGGCTACAAGGCGCGCATCGTCGCGCAGGCCGAGGGCGATGCCCAGCGCTTCCGCCTGGTGCAGGCCGAATACGCCAAGGCGCCGCAGGTCACGCGCGAGCGCCTGTATCTGGACACGATGCAGCAGGTCTACGGCAACGTCAGCAAGGTGCTGGTCGATACCAGGCAAGGCTCGAGCATGCTCTATCTGCCGCTCGACAAGGTCATGCAGCTGAGCGCCCAGGCCGAGCCCGCCGCTGCGGTGGCCGCTCCGGCGCCCGCTGCTGTTTCCAATGGTTCGCCGGCGAACGCGGGCGCCGCCGCCTCGCGCAGCCGCGAGAGCGATCGCTCGCGCGATCGCGACGTCCGCTGAAGGCCCTGAGGACCAGAACATGAACAGAATCGGATTCATCCTCTCCTCCCTGCTGGTCGCGGTTGCGCTGGCCAGCTCGATGCTCTTCGTGGTCGACCAGCGCCAGTTCGGCGTGGTCTACGCGCTCGGCCAGATCAAGAGCGTGATCACCGAGCCAGGCCTGCATGTCAAGCTGCCGCCGCCGTTCCAGAACGTCTCCTATGTCGACAAGCGCCTGCTCACGCTCAAGAGCAGCGACACCGAGCCGACGCTGACAGCAGAGAAGCAGCGCGTCGTGATCGACTGGTATGTGCGCTGGCGCATCTCCGACCCGCAGGCCTATATCCGCAACGTCGGCCTCGACGAGCGCGCCGGCACCGACCAGCTCAAGCGCGTGGTGCGCAACAGCTTCCAGCAGGAAGTCAACAAGCGCACCGTCAAGGAGCTGCTGTCGAGCCAGCGCGAGCAGCTGATGGCCGACGTCAAGCGCGAGGTGCTGGCGGCCGTGCGCGGCGCCGACAAGCCCTGGGGCATGGACGTGGTCGATGTCCGCATCACGCGGGTCGATTACGCCGAAACCATCACCAAGTCGGTCTACGACCGCATGGAGGCCGAGCGCAAGCGGGTCGCCAACGAGCTGCGCTCGACCGGTTCGGCCGACGGCGAGAAGATCCGCGCCGACGCCGACCGTCAGCGCGAGGTGCTGGTCGCGCAGGCCTTCCGCGATGCGCAGAAGATCAAGGGCGAGGGCGATGCCGAGGCTTCCCGCCTCTATGCCCAGGCCTTCGGCAAGGACCCGGCTTTTGCCCAGTTCTACCGCAGCCTCGAGGCCTACAAGTCCAGCTTCGCCAACAAGTCCGACATGCTGGTGCTCGACCCGTCGAGCGAATTCTTCAAGGCCATGCGCTCGAGCGGATCGGCCGCCGCGGCGCGCTGAGCGCTCCTTTTGCCGGGTGCCTCGCCGCACCCGGTAAAATCCCTTTTTTAACAGCTCCCGATACCCCCATGTCTGCCTGGCTACTGCCGGATCAAATCGCCGACGTCCTGCCCTCCGAGGCCAGGCATATCGAAGACCTGCGCCGGGCGCTGCTCGATACCGCGCGCGCCTACGGCTACGAGCTCGTCATCCCCCCGATGATCGAGCACCTCGACTCCCTGCTGACCGGCACCGGTGAAGCGCTCGACCTGCAGACCTTCAAGCTGGTCGACCAGCTGTCGGGCCGCTCGCTGGGCTTGCGCGCCGACACAACGCCGCAGGTCGCGCGCATCGATGCCCATCTGCTGAACCGCCAGGGCCTGACCCGGCTCTGCTATTGCGGCCCGGTGCTGCATGCCCGCGTCGACCGGCCCTTCGGCACCCGCGAGCCGCTGCAGCTCGGCGCCGAGATCTATGGTCACGCCGGCCGCGAAGCCGACCTCGAGATCCTCGAGCTCGCGCAAGCCAGCCTGGCCGCCGCCGGCCTGCAGCAGCAGACCATCGACCTGGGCGACGTGCGCATCGTCGACTCGCTGCTGGCCGGCCTGGCCCTGGAGCCGGCCGCGGTCGCCCGCATCCACGCCGCGCTGGCAGCCAAGAACAGCGCCGAGCTCGACCTGTTGAGTCGTGAGCTGCCGGCCGAGGTGCGCAGCAGCCTGCTGGCCCTGCCCGAACTCTACGGCGGCCCGGAAATCCTGGCCGAGGCGGCCCGCCGCTTGCGCCCGAGCCCCCTGCTCGAGCGCGCGCTGGGTGATCTGCGCTGGCTGGCCGACCAGCTCTCGGGCGCCAACCTGTCGTTCGACCTGGCCGACCTGCGTGGTTACGCCTACTACACCGGCGTGCGCTTCTCGCTCTTCGGCGGCCAGGGCGGTCGCCTGCAGGAGCTGGTGCGCGGTGGCCGCTACGACGAGGTCGGCGGCGTGTTCGGACGCAAGCGTCCGGCCGTCGGCTTCAGTCTGGACCTGAAGGAACTGGTGTCGGCTGCCGCCGCACCGGCGTTGCAAGCCGCGATCCGGGCCCCCTGGGGTCAGGAGCCCGGCCTGCGCGCCGCCATTGCCGGTCTGCGTGCAGCCGGCGAAACCGTGGTCTGCGTCCTGCCGGGCCATGAACATGAAGTGGACGAGTTCCATTGCAACCGCGCGCTCGTCGCGCAAGACGGCGCGTGGCTGGTGCAGCCCCTGGCAGCCTGACCCCCCGTAACGATGAAATCCGGTATCTGTATGAGCGAAAACAATTTCAAGGCCCAGCCTGGGCGCAACGTCGTGGTCGTCGGTACCCAGTGGGGCGACGAGGGCAAGGGCAAGCTGGTCGACTGGCTGACCGAGACCGCCAAGGGCGTGGTGCGCTTCCAGGGCGGCCATAACGCCGGCCACACGCTGGTGATCAATGGCGTCAAGACCGCGCTGCACCTGATTCCCAGCGGCATCATGCGCGCCGAGGTCAAGTGCTACATCGGCAACGGTGTCGTGCTGTCGGTGACCAAGCTGCTTGAGGAGATCGAAGGCCTCGAGAAGGCCGGGGTCGAGGTCCGTTCGCGCCTGCGCATCAGCGAGGCCTGCCCGCTGATCCTGCCGTTCCACGCCGCGATCGACATCGCGCGCGAGGCCGCCAAGGTCAAGGCTGGCACCGAGAAGATCGGCACCACCGGCCGCGGCATCGGCCCGGCCTACGAGGACAAGATCGCCCGCCGCGCGCTGCGCGTGCAGGACTTGAAGCACCCCGACCGTTTCGCGACCAAGCTGCGCGAGCTGCTCGAGCTGCATAACCACGCCCTGACCACCTATCTCGGCAGCGCCGACATGCAGTGGGACGCCGCGCTGGCGCCCTTCATCGTCGACGGCAAGATCCAGTTCGAGCCGGTGTTCGAGCAGGCGATGGCGCAGGCCGAGCAGATCAAGCCGATGATGGCCGATGTCTCGCGCGAGCTCAACGACGCGCACAAGGCTGGCGCCAACCTGCTGTTCGAAGGCGCGCAGGGCACGCTGCTCGACGTCGATCACGGCACCTACCCGTTCGTGACCTCGAGCAACTGCGTGGCCGGCAACGCCGCCGCCGGTGCCGGCGTCGGCCCGGGCCTGCTGCACTATGTGCTCGGCATCACCAAGGCCTACTGCACCCGCGTCGGTGGCGGCCCGTTCCCGACCGAACTCGAGTGGGAAAAGGAAGGCACGCCGGGCTACCACATGGCCACCGTCGGCGCCGAGCGCGGCACCACCACCGGCCGCTCGCGCCGCTGCGGCTGGTTCGACGCCGCGCTGCTCAAGCGCTCGGCCCAGGTCAACGGCCTGTCGGGCCTCTGCATCACCAAGCTCGACGTGCTCGACGGCCTGACCGAGCTCAAGCTCTGCGTCGGCTACGAGCTCGACGGCGAAACCATCGACCTGCTGCCGATGGGCGCCGACGAGATCGCGCGTTGCGTGCCAGTCTATGAAACGCTGCCGGGCTGGAGCGAATCATCGGTCGGCGTGACCCGCCACGACGATCTGCCGGCCAACGCGCAAGCCTATCTGCGCCGCATCCAGGAAGTCACCGGCGTGCCGATCCACGTGGTGTCGACCAGCCCCGATCGCGACCACACCATCCTGGTGCAACACCCCTACGCGGCCTGAGGCCCAGCGTGAGTTCCCGTTCCGGCGCCGGCCTCGGTCGAGGTCGGTGCCGGTCCGGGTGACCAGGACAGTCAAGGAGACCGCCATGTTGAGCGAAGACGGCAAGCACCTCTACGTCACGAACGACGAATACCATGAGCTGATCGAGCAGCTCGCGATCGAGATCCACCAGTCCGGCTGGGAATTCGACACCATCCTCTGCCTCGCGCGCGGCGGCATGCGCCCGGGCGACATCCTGTCGCGCGTCTTCGATGTGCCGCTGGCCATCATGTCGACCAGCTCCTACCGCGCCGAGGCCGGCACGGTGCAGGGCCATCTCGACATCGCGCACTACATCACGACGCCCCGTGGCCAGATCGCCGGTCGCGTGCTGCTGGTCGACGACCTGGCCGATTCGGGCCAGACTCTGCGCGCCGTGATCGACCAGCTGCGCAACAACTACGCGCCGATCACCGAGCTGCGCAGCGCGGTGATCTGGACCAAGGCCTGCTCGGTGTTCCAGCCCGACTACTCGGTCGAATTCCTGTCGACCAATCCCTGGATCCACCAGCCCTTCGAGAGCTACGACAGCCTGCGTCCGCAGGATCTGCTGGCCAAGCACCAGCCGGCCTGAGGCAGGGGGCGGTAGATGACGCGCCGCAAACTCCCGATCGGCATCCAGACCTTCGCCAAGCTGCGCGAGGAGGGCTGCTACTACGTCGACAAGACGCCGTTGCTGCTGCGACTGGTTCGGGAGGGCTCGTTCTATTTCCTGAGCCGGCCGCGCCGCTTCGGCAAGAGCCTGCTGATCGACACGCTGGCCGAGCTGTTCGAGGGCAAGCGCCGATTGTTCGACGGCCTGCATGCCGAGCAGCACTGGGACTGGTCCAAAAGTTATCCCGTCATCCGCATCAGCTTTGCCGACGGCGTGCTGCACAGTGCCGAACGGCTGCAGCAGCGCATCCTCGACAACCTGCGCCAGAACGGCGAGCGCCTCGGCGTGACGTTTCCGCCCGGACTCGACGTGCCGGGCCAGTTCGGCGAGCTGATCCGCCAGGCCCGGGCGCGCCACGGCCAGCGCGCGGTGGTGCTGGTCGACGAGTACGACAAGCCGATCCTCGACAACATCACCGAGCCGACTATCGCGCGCCAGATGCGCGACGGGCTGCGGGATCTGTATTCGGTCATCAAGGGCCAGGACGCGCATATCCAGTTCGCGATGCTGACCGGCGTCAGCAAGTTCAGCAAGGTGTCGCTGTTTTCCGGGCTGAACAATCTGCGCGACATCACGGTCTCGGCCGATTACTCCGCCATCTGCGGCTACACCGACGAGGATGTCGATACGGTGTTTGCCCCGGAACTGCCAGGCCTGGATCGGGCGCAGATCCGCACCTGGTACAACGGTTACAACTGGACCGGCACCAGTGTCTACAACCCCTTCGACCTGCTGCTGCTGTTCCAGGAGCGCGAATTCCATCCCTACTGGTTCGAGACCGGCACGCCGACCTTCCTGATCGACGTGCTGACGCAGCGCGGCGTCTTCACGCCCCAGTTGCAGGCCTTCGTGGCGCAGGAAAACCTGCTCGGCAGTTTCGATGTCGAGCAGATGACGACCGAGGCGCTGCTGTTCCAGACCGGCTACCTGACCGTGGGCAGCATCTGGCGCATCCCGGGCCGGGCCGAGTTCACGCTCAAGTATCCGAACCTGGAAGTGCAGGCCAGCCTGAACGACAGCCTGCTGCAGCGCCTGAGCGGCGACCCTTCGGTGCCTGGCGTCCAGGTCAGCCAGCTCTACCGCCTGCTGCAGGCTCGGGACTTCGCCGGTCTGCAGGCGCTGTTCACCGCCTTCTTCGCCAGCATCCCGCATGACTGGTACCGCAATTCGCCGGTGGCGCAGTTCGAGGGCTATTACGCCAGCATCTTCTACAGCCATTTTGCCGCGCTGGGCCTCGACATCCGGCTCGAGGATGTGACCAACCGGGGCCGCATCGACATGACGGTGCTGTTCGACGGCCAGGTCTGGCTGTTCGAGTTCAAGGTGGTCGAGCTGGTGCCCGAGGGCCGGGCCTTGCAGCAGATCAAGGACCGGGCCTATGCCGACAAGTACCGCGCGCGTGGCGAGCCGATCCATTTGATCGGGGTCGAGTTCAGCAAGGCGCAGCGCAGCGTGGTGGGGTTCGAGGTCGAGACGCTACCATCCGGGCATGTCTGATCTTCAAGCCACCGATACCCAGGCCCCCGCGCTGTCGCAGCCGACCGCGCTGATTCATCACGCTTACCGGCCACCGGCCGATTTCGCGGCCCCGGCACCGGGCGTGCACAAGGCCTCGACCGTGTTCTTTCCGAATGTCGCCGCGCTGCGCTCGCGCGACTGGAAGGACAAGTCGGCCTATACCTACGGCCTGCACGGCACGCCGACCACCTTCACGCTCGAGGAGCGCATTGCCACCCTCGAAGGCGGAGCACATTGCGTGCTGGCGCCCAGCGGGCTGGCCGCGATCGCGCTGGTCGACATGGCTTTCCTGCGCGCCGGCGACGAGCTGCTGATCCCGCACAACGCTTACGGACCCAACAAGTCCTTCGCCGCGGTCGAGCTCGCGGGCTGGGGCATCCAGGCGCGCTACTACGACCCGATGGACCCGGCCGACCTGGCCGCTCGCCTCAGCGCCCAGACGCGGCTGGTCTGGCTCGAGGCGGCCGGTTCGGTCACGCTCGAATTCCCCGATCTGCCGGCGCTCACCTCCCTGGTCCGCGCCGCCAACCAGGGCCGGACGCGCCCGATCGTGAGCGTGCTCGACAACACCTGGGGCGCGGGCGTGGCGTTCTGCGGCTTCGAGCTGGGCGCCGACATCGTGATGCAGGCGCTGACCAAATACCCGAGCGGTGGCGGTGATGTGCTGATGGGCTCGGTCGTCACGCGCGACCCGGCGCTGCACCGCGAGCTGCTGCTGACGCATATGCGGCTCGGCCTGGGCGTGGGCGCGAACGATGCCGAACTGGTGCTGCGCGGCCTGCCCTCGATCGCGCTGCGCTACGCGGCGCAGGACGCCGCCGCGCGCGAGCTGGCCGGCTGGATGCAGTCGCAGCCCGGTGTCAAGCAGGTGTTGCATCCGGCGCTGCCGGGCTCGGCCGGCCACGAAACTTGGCGGCGTGATGCGAGCGGTGCTGCCAGCCTGTTCACGGTGGTGTTCGATGACTCCCTGAGCCCTGAGCGCGTGGTCGCCTTCTGCGACGCGCTCAAGCTGTTCCGGCTTGGCTACAGCTGGGCCGGCCCGGTCAGCCTGTGCATGCCCTATGAGCGGGCCGACATGCGCGGGCGCGACTGGCAGCATGCGCATGGACCGGTGCGCTTCGCGGTCGGGCTCGAGGCGGTGGCGGACCTGCGCGCGGATCTGGCGCAGGCGCTCGAAGTCCTGCGCGGCTGAGGCGCTGGCCGGGTAAAAGCTCCTGGCCTTCGGTGCTGGTGCTGCAGTTTGCGCCGCTATCAGCGCACTGACAGCAGCCGCCTCAGCTCGCCCCAGACGTTGTCGAGCATCCTGGGCTGGGCCGCCTCGTTCGGGTGGATGCGGTCGGCCTGGAACAGCGCGGTCGGATCTGCCCCGTCGGCCACGCCCGCCAGGAAGAACGGCAGCAGCGTGGCCTTCTCGGCCTTGGCCACCTCGGCATAGAGCTGGCGGAACTGCTCGGCGTGGCGCGCGCCGTAGTTCGGCGGCACCTGCATGCCCAGCAGCAGCACGCGCGCGCCGGCTTGCCTGGCCGCGCGCGCCATGGCGCGCAGGTTGTCGCGCGTCATCTCGAGCGGCAGGCCGCGCAGCGCATCGTTGCCGCCGAGTTCAATGACCACCAATGTCGGGCTGTGCGTATGCAGCAGGACCGGCAGGCGTGAGCGCCCGCCCGAGGTGGTGTCACCGCTGAT
>ERZ1034365.680-NODE-680-length-18459-cov-3.586008_pt1 | contig 18459 bp, 13 predicted proteins | sample MGYA00520615_ERZ1034365 | MGnify/ENA primary metagenome ERZ1034365 (study PRJEB33736, sample SAMEA104284505) | Azolla filiculoides | biome: Urban; feature: Water surface; material: Ditch water | place: Netherlands | collected 2015-10-28 | depth 0-0.1 m ... | reverse complement strand
GTCATGGCTTGCGTTTCCTTTGGCCAAGAGAGCGACAATAGAAATAGGGTGGTTGTTATTAGCAGGTTCATTAAGAAAAAAGAAACCCTAGGGCTCTTTTTTCTTAATGAGGGTAGCTTGCTTTTGTTATTAACTACCTGCATGTTGTGGTGTCTCCTCACCCAGTTTCTATATATTTAATAACCCTTGGACAGAAATGGTCTTTGTCTAGGGCAAAAAATATCTATGTACGAATATTAAGCACAAATAGAAATAAATGCAAATCCTGTCTAGGACAGTGTAGAATTACCTTGTCGATACTAGGTATTAACCTAGCGGCTAATCGTGAGTATTCACAATATGAATGTTAGATTTACCAATTTGCCAGATATGCTCAGTATTGCTGCGGTTGAGCGCGATACTGGTATCGTCAAAGATACCTTGAGAGTTTGGGAGAGACGCTATGGCTTTCCTAATCCGCTAAGAGATAGCAATGATGATCGTGTCTATCCTGCTGATCAAATTGAGAAATTACGTCTTTTAAAGCGTTTGCTAGACCTAGGTCATCGCCCAGGTAGAGTTGTACCTTTACCAATAGAAGCTTTAAAAGAGTTAAGTTCTAAGTCTTTGCAGATGGAACCTAGTCAAAGTACTGGCATGGTTATATCTCAGCAAGAAATGGATCGCTATCTTGATCTATTGAGATCCCATCAAACAGAAGCATTGCGTTTAGCCCTCTCAACCACGCTAATGAAAATTGGTTTAGACCGTTTTGTTATTGAAGTGGTTGCTCCACTGATTAAGAATATTGGTGATTACTGGGCAGATGGAAAGCTAGAGATACATGAAGAGCATCTTTTTACAGAGCAAATTAAACACTTATTAAGAACTGCTATTAATTCAGTACCGCGTGGACACACGGGGCAAAGTGAAGATTTGGCCAGACCAAGAATTTTTATATCGGTTGTGATTTCTGTTGTGTTAAAAGCTTTGTTTGAAAAAGCAGTTCTTTTTACCTGAAAAGGAGAAGTGCTAACTGGTAATCCAACCACATTCGATGTAAAGCCAGCTTCTAAAGCTACTGCTACAAGTGACGAAAGGTATAAACTATCTGTTGTTGATGATAGTAAAATTAGTTTTGATGCTTCTTTTTGTGCTGCTTGTTTAATTACATCAGCATAAGCTTTAGCCGTAAAACCAGATAATTTATCATTATTTACTTTTAGAACTTTATCAACTCCGTATTTTGACAATTCAGAAACATCTCCTGCATTGATGGTTACGGCTGTCACTGTTGTTCCTAAAGTTTCAGCTACTTTTTTTGCATAAGATGCTAACTCCAAAGCTACTTTTTTGAATTTTCCTTCTGCGTATTCTGCATATATTAATATTGACATACTTTTTTTATTTTAAATGTTGAATTATAAATTTTAAATGTGTTTGAGAACGTTAATTTAAAATTCATAATTTAAAATTATATTACTTTAGCTTCGTTGTGTAATAAGTTGATTAGTTCATCTAAATTATCTGAAGATATTAACTTCACCGCTGATTTTGCGGCTGGTTTTTCAAATTTTACCGCTTTCGTGTTTACTTCAGCAGCAATAGGTTCAACTATAGAAAGTGTTTTTGTTCTAGCTGTCATGATTCCTCTCATATTCGGAATACGTAAATCTTTTTCTTCTACAAGTCCTTTTTGACAGCCAATAATTAAAGGTAAAGCAGTACTAACAGTTTCTTTTCCGCCATCTATTTCACGAACTGCTTTTACGTTTGTTCCTTCAACGGTTAGGCTTACACAAGAATTTAAAAAATTATATCCTAAGATTCCTGCTATCATACCAGGAACCATTCCTCCGTTATAATCTAAAGATTCTTTTCCGGCGATAATGATATCATATCCACCATTTTTAATGACTTCGGCTAATTGTTTAGCAACAAAAAAACCATCAGTCGGATTGGCATTTATACGAATTGCTTCATTAGCTCCAATTGCTAATGCTTTTCTCAAGGTAGGTTCAGTTTCAGGTCCTCCAACATTTACAACTGTAACCGTTGCTCCTTGTTGTTCTTGAAACCAAATGGCACGGGTTAGGCCAAATTCGTCATTGGGATTTATTACATATTGAACACCAGTGGTATCGAATTCAGAATCGCCATTGGTAAAATTGATTTTTGAAGTAGTATCAGGAACGTGACTGATGCAAACTAATATTTTCATAGATATATATTTTGATATTCATAAAATGCTTGACAAATTTAAAATAATAATTCGAATAATATACTATGCATGCATAATAATTTTAAGAACTATTTCGATTTCGTAAATACTAAAATCATAACATTTTTAATTCAATTTCTTTGAGTGCAGACAGATATACTCAATAGTTGAGCAGATGGCGGAATTATTTTAAAGTAATTTATGCTTTTAAGTGGTTTAAAATATTTATTTTTGCTTTTCGAAAAATACACACACTTACAATATAAATATGAGAACGATACAATTTAGAGAGGCCATTTGCGAAGCGATGAGCGAAGAAATGCGTCACGATGAGTCTATATACTTAATGGGTGAAGAAGTTGCAGAATATAATGGAGCTTATAAAGCATCTAAAGGAATGCTTGCTGAGTTTGGTGAAAAAAGAGTAATTGATACTCCAATTGCTGAACTTGGATTTACAGGTATTGCTGTAGGTTCTGCCATGAATGGATGTCGTCCGATTGTTGAATACATGACCTTCAACTTTTGTTTAGTTGGAATTGATCAAATTATTAATAATGCAGCCAAAATGCGTCAAATGACAGGAGGACAGTTTAATGTGCCTATCGTTTTTCGTGGACCAACTGCTTCTGCAGGACAATTGGGAGCAACACACTCGCAGGCTTTAGAGAATTGGTTTGCCAATACTCCAGGTCTAAAAGTAGTAGTTCCATCAACAGTTTATGATGCTAAAGGACTTTTGAAATCAGCTATTCGTGATAATGACCCTGTGATTTTCATGGAATCTGAGCAAATGTACGGTGACAAAGGAGAAGTTCCAGATGGTGAATATACAATTCCGCTTGGTGTTGCAGATATCAAACGTGAAGGAACAGATGTAACGATTGTTTCTTTTGGAAAAATTATCAAAGAAGCTTTTATTGCTGCTGATGAATTAGCAAAAGAAGGAATTTCATGTGAAATTATCGATTTGAGAACAGTTCGTCCTTTAGATTTTGAAACGATATTGACTTCGGTAAGAAAAACAAACCGTTTGGTAATTCTTGAAGAGGCTTGGCCTTTTGCAAGTGTTTCTTCGGAGATTACTTATTTAGTTCAAGAACGTGCTTTTGATTTCTTGGATGCGCCAATCCAAAGAATTACAACAGCTGATACGCCTGCACCTTACTCTCCGGTTTTGTTGAAAGAATGGTTGCCTAATTCAGAAGATGTAATTAAAGCAGTTAAAAAAGTACTTTACAAGAAATAGTTTTTTGAGATTTATTTTTTGGGCTAACTTTAACAGTCTGAATCTTTAAATTTGAATAATCTAAAATATCTAATTACTATATTTGAAACTTCATCAGAATAGCTCTGGTGAAGTTTTTTTTTGAATGATTATGAAAATGAAAAATGCCCCTTTATTTATACTGTTTTTTTTCGTTGTCGCTGCAAATTTTCTTTTTGCACAAACCAAAGTCAGCGGTATTGTTGTTGATAAAACGAATCAGCCTATTCCGTATGCCAATGTTGTTTTTAAAGATTCTAATATAGGAATTGTCACTAATGAAGACGGTCGGTTTTACATAGAATCTGAAAAAACATTCACTACTTTAATAATATCATCGGTAGGATTTTCTGAAAAGGAAATTGCGTTGGATAAATTAGTTAATTACAATTTCAAAATTCAGCTTAGCGAGGCAGAAACGTTAAATGAAGTTGTGGTTTTTGCTGGTAAAACTTCAAAAAAGAATAATCCTGCGCTGGATATCCTTAGAAAAATATGGGAGAGAAAGCGTAAAAATGGATTGTATCTTTTTGATCAATATCAAATGGAAAAATATGAAAAAGTAGAGTTTGATATGAATACGATTGATAGTGCTTTTATGAAAAATAAGATTTTCAAAGGCATGGAATTTATTTTTAATCAAGTAGATACTTCGAGAATTACCGGTAAAACCTATTTGCCAATCTTTATCAATGAAGCTTTGTATGATGTATATGGCGATAACAAAATCAAAAAGCAGAAAGAAAATATAAAAGCGAATAAAACGTCTGGTTTTAATGGGAATCAGCAAATTTTATCTTTTGTAAAAGATTTGTATTCGGACTATAATATTTATGATAATCACCTTACTTTTTTTGATAAAAGTTTCACCAGTCCGTTGTCTAAAACCGGTATTGATGTATATAATTATGTTTTGAGAGACAGCGCTTACGTTGATAAAAAATGGTGTTATAATATTGTTTTTTATCCAAGACGTAAAAACGAATTGACTTTTAAAGGTGATTTTTGGGTAAATGATACGACTTATGCCATCAAGAAAATTAATATGGCTGTCACCAAAAGTGCCAATATCAACTGGATAAAAGACATTTATATTGAGCAGGAATTTGAAGTAATGAATGATTCCGTTTTTCTGTTGACCCGGGATTATATGATGTCGGATTTTGCTTTAAACAAAAAAGAAAAATCAAAAGGCGTTTATGGAAAACGTACTACTTTATATAGAGACCATAAATTCAATGCCGAAAAACCTACTGCTTTTTATAAAGATGAGGTTAATTATATCGATAATGAAGTCTACAACAAATCCGATGAATATTGGGAGAAAAACCGATTTGAAAACTTAAGTAAAGACGAATTAGGGGTTTATAAAATGCTGGATACCTTGCAAACGGTCAAGAAATTCAAACAATTATACAGCTTAGTTTCGATACTTGGCAGTGGTTATGTTGAATTTAAGAATTTTGATTATGGGCCTATATTCTCCTCTTTTGGGTTCAATGAAGTCGAAGGCGTTCGTTTGCGAGCAGGCGGAAGAACGTATTTTGGACCTAATGATCCTTGGCGAGTTCAAGCGTTCACCGCATATGGTTTTGACGATAATAAATTTAAATATGGAATTTCGGGAAAATGGATGGTCGACAAGAAAAATCGAATCATTCTTTCGGGAGGAAATAGACGCGATATAGAACAAATAGGCGCCAGTTTAACCACAACAAACGATGTTATGGGCAGGAGTTTTGCTTCATCGGCATTATTTTCTACCGGCAGTAATGGCAAATTGACGAATATCAATTTGAGCAGTCTTACTTTCGAGATAGAACCTGTAAAAAATTTGATTTTCCAAACGGGATTCTCCTATCGAACATTGGAATCTGCTTCGCCCATTTTTAGTTTAGATTATTACACTACTTTACCAAGTACAACAAATCCTGCAGGAACGGTTAAAAGTGACGTAAAACAATCCGAAGCCAACATTCAAATTGAGTACATGCCCAACCGAAAAACAATTGGTTTTGGTGTCGAGCGCGATGTGGTAGACAGTCCATACAGTCGCTTTTTTGTAAACTACAGTCACGGATTCAAAGGAGTTTTAGACTCAGATTTTAAATATGAAAAACTACAGTTGTATTACAAACAACCTATAATTATAGGGCCATTGGGACGTACAAATTTTATTCTTGAGGCTGGTAAAACCTTCGGGACCATTCCTTTGGGATTAATGAGCGTGATTCCAGGAAATCAAACATATTTCAGTATCGAAAACACGTTTAGCAATCTTAATTTTTATGAATTTGTGACCGATCAATACGCGACTTTGCAATGGAATCACAATTTTAATGGAAGACTTTTTTCGAGAATTCCATTTATGCGAAAATTAAATTGGCGTGAAATTATAGGAGTCAAAGGCGTTTACGGAACCATTTCGGATGCCAATCGTGCCATCAACGCATCTGGTTTGCCGTACAATGCGCCCGAAAACGTTTATTGGGAATACAACGCCGGAATAGGAAATATTTTCAAAGTCTTTCGTATCGATTTCTCTTGGAGAGGCAGTTATTTGAATACGCCGGACACACAAAAATTTGCCGTCAAAGGTTCGTTTGGTTTTTATTTCTAGGAGCTATTCCAGCTGTACACTATATCTTTTTATAAGGCGATAAAAATCGCCTCATAAAAAGGATGTCGTTTCCATCTGGGCTAAAAAAACAGTAGTTTATGCAACAAGCTATCCATTATCTTTCGGAAAAAGATCCTATTTTTAAGACCATCGTCGAAAAATACGGATTGCCGGTCATTCCAGTTCGGCCACAGGGTTTCGAGACTCTGGTATTGCTGATTTTGGAGCAGCAAGTTTCTATCGATTCGGCGAAAGCCACTTTTTTGAAATTAAAAGCCAAGCACAATCATTTTATACCGGAAAAACTGCTTGAATCCTCCGATGAAGAATTTAGGAATCTGGGAGTAAGCCGACAAAAAACGTCTTATATCAAAGCTTTGGCGACAGCCTTGTTAAATAAAGACCTTGATTTAGAAAGTTTGCCAACTAAATCAGCACAAGAAGTTCGGGAAGAGCTCATTAAAATCAAAGGAATTGGACATTGGACGATTGATATTTATTTAATGTTTTGTTTACAAGCACCAGATTTAATTCCGCTTGGTGATATAGCTGTAATAAACACCATAAAAGAGTTGCTGAATATTCATGATAAAGAGGAAATGGAAAGGTATGTTTTGCAATGGAGTCCGCATCGTTCCTTGGCTACTTTTTTGCTTTGGCATTATTATTTGAAGCAAAGAAACAGAACAGTTGTGTATTAATAAAATCAAGAAAAAACTTAATAAAGAGATAACCTGCGTTTTTAATTGTAAAAACGTATAGATTTCTTATTTTTGCAAACAAATTATAGAAAAGACTAAACAAAAATGACTGCAGACAAATTAAAAACTTTCGATGTATTAATCGAAATACCAAGAGGAAGTAGAAACAAATACGAATACGATTTTGCAATAAAAAGAATGCGTTTTGATAGAATGTTATTCTCATCGATGATGTATCCCGCAGATTACGGCTTTATTCCTGAAACTTTAGCATTAGATGGAGATCCATTAGATGTTTTGGTATTGGTAAACGAGCCAACTTTTCCTGGATGTGTGATGGAAGTGAAGCCAATTGGAGTTTTCCACATGGCAGATGACAAAGGACCAGACGAAAAAGTAATTTGTGTACCGGTTTCAGATCCAATTTGGAATTCATTAGAAAACTTATCAGACATAAATCCTCACTTGTTAAAAGAGATTGAGCATTTCTTTCAAGTATACAAAGATTTGGAAAACAAGGTGGTAGATGTTGAAGGTTGGGGAGATGTAAATGAGGCATATGCTATTATTAAAGAATGTACGGAGCGTTTCAATGAAATTGAAAACAAACCAGAAGGATTATTTAGCATAAAATAAATTTTACCTATATATTTTTACAAAAAAAGCAATATTCTACAATGAGTATTGCTTTTTTTGCTTAAATTCGTTACATAACATTATAGGAATACTAATCAAAACCAAAATTTTTTTATGAATACAATTATGATTTATTTGCCAATTGTAATGGCAATTATTGGACTTTTGTTCATGTGGGTTAAAAGAGCTTGGGTACTCAAACAAGACGCCGGAGATGGTAAAATGAAAGAGATTTCAGATTATATATATGAAGGTGCGTTGGCTTTCCTAAAAGCAGAATATAGGTTACTTGCTTTCTTCGTAGTAGGAGCGAGCATCGTATTGGCAGGAATTTCATTTGTTGTTCCTACAACACATATTTTAATAGTTGTTGCTTTTGTATTTGGAGCATTTTTCTCGGCTTTAGCAGGAAATATGGGAATGAAAATCGCAACAAAAACAAACGTTAGAACTACACAGGCGGCTCGTACGAGTTTGCCGCAAGCGTTGAAAGTTTCTTTTAGCGGAGGTACCGTGATGGGATTGGGAGTTGCTGGTTTAGCCGTTTTAGGGTTAACAGGATTCTTTATTGTTTTCTTTCAGTTTTTTATGAATGGAGTTTGGACTTCTTCAGAGGATATGACTAAAGTATTAGAAACATTAGCAGGATTTTCTCTTGGAGCAGAATCTATTGCTTTGTTTGCCCGTGTTGGTGGTGGAATTTATACTAAAGCTGCCGATGTTGGTGCTGATTTAGTAGGTAAAGTAGAGGCCGGAATTCCAGAAGATGATCCACGTAATCCAGCTACAATTGCGGATAACGTAGGGGATAACGTAGGGGATGTTGCTGGTATGGGTGCCGATTTATTTGGTTCTTATGTAGCGACAGTTTTGGCTGCAATGGTTCTAGGAAATTATGTAATCAAAGATATGGGTGGAAGTATTCAGGATATTTTTGGTGGAATCGGACCTATTTTATTGCCAATGGCAATTGCCGGTTTCGGAATCTTATTCTCTATTATTGGAACTTTACTGGTAAAAATATCTGATGATAATGCTAAAGAAGCACAAGTTCAAAAAGCGCTAAACATTGGGAACTGGGTTTCTATTGGTTTAACAGCGATTGCTTGTTACTTTTTAGTTCAATATATGTTGCCGGAAACAATGAAAATGAGTTTCTTCGGTGAAGGAGCTAAAGATATTTCATCAATGCGCGTTTTCTACGCAACATTAGTAGGTCTGATTGTTGGTGGAGCTATTTCTTCAGTAACCGAATATTATACAGGATTAGGAACAAAACCAGTTATGGCTATTGTACAAAAATCAAGTACTGGTGCGGGAACGAATGTAATTGCAGGATTGGCAACAGGAATGATTTCTACTTTCCCAACAGTACTTTTATTTGCTGCTGCGATTTGGACATCTTATGCATTAGCAGGATTCTACGGAGTTGCTTTGGCTGCTTCAGCGATGATGGCAACTACAGCAATGCAATTAGCAATTGATGCTTTTGGGCCAATATCAGATAACGCAGGCGGAATTGCAGAAATGAGTGAATTACCTAAAGAAGTGCGTACCAGAACCGATATTTTAGATTCTGTTGGAAACACAACTGCTGCTACCGGAAAAGGTTTTGCAATTGCTTCTGCAGCATTAACTTCATTGGCTTTATTTGCAGCTTATGTGACTTTTACAGGAATTGACGGTATTAATATTTTCAAAGCGCCAGTTTTAGCGATGTTATTTGTGGGCGGAATGATACCGGTGGTTTTCTCTGCATTAGCGATGAATTCTGTGGGAAAAGCAGCTATGGATATGGTATATGAAGTGCGTCGTCAGTTTAGAGAAATTCCAGGAATTATGGAAGGAACCGGAAAACCGGAATACGCAAAATGTGTTGATATTTCTACTAAAGCCGCATTACGCGAAATGATGTTGCCAGGAATTATGACGATTGGTTTTCCAATTGCTATTGTTCTTTTGGGGAAATTAGTATATGGCGACAATAACCAATTAATTGCAGAAATGTTAGGAGGTTACATGGCCGGAGTTACTGTTTCTGGTGTACTTTGGGCAGTTTTTCAAAATAATGCCGGAGGTGCTTGGGATAATGCAAAAAAATCTTTTGAAGCTGGAGTATTAATCAACGGAGAGATGACTTACAAAGGTTCTGATGCGCATAAAGCTGCAGTAACCGGAGATACTGTTGGAGATCCATTCAAAGATACTTCTGGACCATCTATGAATATTTTGATTAAATTAACTTGTTTGATTGGTTTGGTAATTGCTCCAATTTTAGGAAATGGCAATCATGATTCAGTGTCGGGTATGAAAGCGGGCGTGAAAATGGAATGCTCAGCAGGAAATATGATGGGTAAATGTGATATGACCAAATGCGCTACCATGACCAAAGACGAATGTGCTAAAATGTGCGATGAAAAAGGATGCACTCCTGAGCAAAAAGAAATGTGTATGTCTCATTATGATGCAGACGGAAAATTTATTGAGCCAAAAGGAATGTCTTGTTGTGCTAAAAAAGGCGAACTCAAAAAAGAAGTTAAAGTTCAAATTATCAATAGTGACGGAAAAGCAAAAGCTACTGTAACTACCTCAGAAAACGGAAATGAAAACACGCAAGTTTTTGAAGGTTCACTTGATGAAGTAAAAGCTAAAGTTGAAGCTTTGAAATAATAGTTTTAACCTTAGCCAAAATTTCTAATTTTGGCTAAGGTTCATAAAAAAAATGCCTCATGAAAATGAGGCATTTTTTTTAGCGTTATATTTTTCTAAAATAATCCGTTTAATTCGGCATCAATTCTATTGAGAATAGTTCCTAAATCCTCTGGATTATCAACGAAATTTATATTGTCGACATCAATAATTAATAATTTTCCTTTGCTGTAGGTATGAATCCAAGCTTCATAACGTTCATTTAAACGGCTTAAATAATCGATAGAAATGGAGTTTTCATATTCACGGCCTCTTTTATGAATTTGCCCTACTAAATTAGGAATAGAACTCCTTAAATAAATCAACAAATCTGGCGGTTTTACTAAGGATTCCATCAATTCAAAAAGAGAAGAATAATTCTGAAAATCACGGTTAGTCATCAAACCCATAGCGTACAAATTGGGTGCAAAAATATGTGCATCTTCATAAATCGTTCGGTCTTGAATGATTTTTTTGCCGCTTTCGCGAATTTGCATCACTTGACGAAAGCGACTGTTCAAGAAATAAATTTGTAAGTTAAAAGACCAACGTTCCATTTGATGGTAGAAATCATCTAAATACGGATTGTCAACTACGTCTTCAAAATGGGGTTCCCATTTGAAATGTTTAGCCAATAAACGTGTTAATGTTGTTTTTCCTGAACCTATGTTTCCTGCTACTGCTATGTGCATTACGGTGTTGTGATTTTATAATTTGTAATTCCTTCAGATGTAAAAATAGATAAAATTTGGTCTTTGAAGCAGAATTTTTCAAACGTTTTTTCTAAAATGTCAATTTCAAATTTTTGATTTTTTTCTATGTCTTCAAAAACGAGTATGTTGTTTTTACTGTAAATAAATTGATGATCATTATTGATTGCTATCTGATCAAAATCAGGAATTATTCCCTTCAACGTAATTTTTCCAAATACATCACAAGAATACCAATTATTCGCTTGGTCTATCCAATAAAAAGTATTGAAATCAGATTGGTAATATTCAATACTTTCCGGAAATGAAGTGGAAATAGATTTATAACTGTTTTTTAAATAATCATAAAGTCCAATTTGCTGATTTAAGCTGTCGTAAATCCACAACTGATTTTGTGCTGCAATTCCTGTTTTCGAAACCATGATTGGAGTCACATTTTCCGAAAAGTTTATTTTTTGAGCTTCATTTAATTGATTGTCTAATAAAATAACGGTATTAAAATTTTCGTAGAACACAACAATCTTAAGCGGATTCTGCAAATCTACCTTTGTGATTTCTCCCAAAGAAGGATTTTTGTATTCAAAGGATTCTTTGTCTTTTATTTTCGATAAAGCATTATTTTTTATCGAATAATAAAAGCCAAATTGATCGTATCCTAAAAAAACATCTGCTGTAAGTGAGACAGACTGTTTTTTTACAGCTGTAAGTTTTTGGCTTTGCCCCTGAACAATAGAAAACAGAATTAAGAAGAATATCGTAAGCAGTCTTTTCATAATTGTAGCAAATTACAAAAAAATAGAATTGATTTTGACAGATATTTTTGTTTTAAATGAATTTACTTATTCATCTTACAAATAATGAACTCTATCTATTCGTTTGAGTAACTTGTATATTAAATTTTTCAGCCCTGTTGATTAATACTACTTTAGATTAAGGATTTTAAATAAAAGTGCTTTTTAATGACTTTTTGGAAAGTTTTATAATTGAATAATTCATTTTCTTTTTTATAGAAAATTAAATTACAATTAAACCTTTTGTTATAAAAGTTGTCCTACTTTTAATATAAAAACTTTAATAAATTTCATTGTCTTAATTTAATAAAATTCAGTAATCATGTATAAAAAATATTTCATTTTAGCGCTCATAATAGTTTCCTCTTTTGGAGTTAAAGCTCAAGGATTTCAGGGAATGGCAATTTATGAGTCAAAAACAAGCACCTCTGATTTTAAAATGCGAATGGAAGGTAATAAAGATATTACGCCCGAAATGCAAAAAAATATGGAGGAGCGTATGAAAAAGATGTTCGAAAAAACGTTCGTTCTTAATTTCGACAAATCGGCATCAATATATAAGGAAGAAGAAAAATTAGATGCTCCGGGTCAAGGTGGAGGCGGAATGCGAATGATGGCTTCGATGACCGGAAGTGGCGGAACGTTTTATAAAAATGTAAAAGATAAATCCTATTCTGTTGACAAGGAGTTTATGGGCAAAGAATTTTTAGTACAAGATTCATTACCCAATCTTCAATGGAAAATGGAAGGAGAAACTCGGGTTATAGGCGGATACAATTGTTTTAAAGCAACTGCGGTTCGTGCGGTCAGCAAAACAGATTTTAGAAATTTCAGACCTAAAAAAGAAGAAGAAATACCTGCCAAACCGAATGATGCGGCAAAGAAAACTAATTTCATGGATAATTTAGAAATGCCTAAAGAAATCACAATAACCGCATGGTACGCACCAGAAATTCCTGTAAATCAAGGTCCGGAAAGTTATTGGGGTTTACCAGGTTTGATACTTGAGGTAAATGATGGTAAAACGGTTATTTTATGTTCTAAAATTGTTTTAAATCCAAAAGATAAAACAGAAATAAAAGCACCAACAAAAGGGAAAGTGATTTCTCAAAAAGAATTTGATGAAACGGTATTGAAAAAAATGCAGGAATTTAGAGAAATGAATCAAGGTCGCGGCGGTAATGGCGGAATGCACATGAGAATAGGCGGGTAGTAAACCATAAAATTCACTTTAGTTAACAATCAAGTCCATTCAAATAATTCCGAAATGAAAAATTCAATTCTTATTGCTTTGTTCTTTATTACTTCAATCTCTTTTTCTCAATCAGTTAAATTAGAGGGAATCATAACAGATTCAAAAACCGTTGGACTCGAAATGGCCAATGTTATGGCGGTAAATCAAGCGACCAAAGCAATGGATTCCTATGCCATTACAAATGATAAGGGGAAGTATGTACTCGCCTTGAAACCGAATACTACATACAGCATCAAAATAAGTTATTTGGGAATGCAAAGCAGAGAAGTAGAAGTGGTGACCGCTACAGCAAGTATTACCAAAAATATAACGCTGCAAGACGGAGGAATTGAATTAGATGGTGTTGAAATTATTCGTGAAATGCCAGTGTCTATAAAAGGGGATACGATTGTTTACAATGCCGATTCTTTTAAATCCGGTACGGAAAGAAAATTAGAAGACGTTTTAAAAAAATTACCAGGTGTCGAAGTAAATGCCGATGGTGAGATAGAAGTCGAAGGCAAAAAAGTCAGTAAACTGATGGTGGAAGGAAAAGATTTTTTTGATGGTGACACCAAGCTGGGTGTGAAAAACATTCCGGCAGATGCTATCGATAAAATTCAAGTACTGAGAAATTATGGCGAAATAGGGGCATTAAAAGGAGTTGAAAACAATCAGGATAATGTGGCTATGAATATCAAATTAAAATCGGGGAAGAAAAATTTCTGGTTTGGTGATATGACTGCGGGAATCGGCGTTGCGCATGAGGAAACGCGCTATTTAATTAATCCAAAATTGTTTTATTACAGTCCAAAATACAGTGTTAATTTAATTACCAATTTCAATAATATAGGAGAATTGCCTTTGACGGTTCAAGATTATTTTAAATTCACGGGTGGTTTTCGGGGAATGATGCAAAAAGGAGGTTCCAGTTTTAATGTATCTTCAAATGATTTAGGGATTTCACTTATGAGAAATAATCGGGCTAAAGAAATTGAAACCCAATTTGGCGCCACAAACTTTTCGTACAATGTCAATAAAGCATGGAGTTTAAGCGGTTTCGGAATTTTATCGACTTCCATAACAGATTTAGAAACAAAGTCACAAACCAATATTTTACAGCCCAATTCTTCCGAGATTCTATCTACAGAAAATCGTCAGGAAACTGCGAATCAAAAAAGTAATTTGGGATTATTCAAGTTAAGTTCAAGTTACAAACCATCGGAGCGGTTTCAATTTGATTACGATGTTTTGACTAAATTATCGAAACAAGAGGAAAATAATTCGTTGCTTAGAGAATCTATTGTAAATAATAATGCAGTTTCGGAGAGCATTAATACCTTAAAAAAACAAAATCCAATTTCAGTAAATCAAAACCTGAGTTTGTATTATACCCAAAGCGACAAAAATATTTTTGCTTTCGAAATGCAACATTTATATCAGGAAGAAGATCCTTTTTATAATGCTAATTTGCAATCACAACCGTTTAGTTTGACAGGTTATATTTCGGGTCAAAATAGAAATGATATTAATCAAACCCGTTTTGTAAAGACTAATAAACTCGATGCTAAACTGGATTATTATTACATGCTTACGCCAAAAAGCAACATCAATATAACCTTGGGAAATACCGTTTCAAATCAAAATTTTAACTCTGCCATTTTTCAGATTTTAGACAATGAAACCGTTAATAATTTAGAAGATGAAACGAATAGTAATAAGGTAAATTATAATTTCAACGATGCTTTTTTAGGATTGCATTATAAAATATTGACCGGGAAATTCACTTTTACTCCCGGAATAAGTTTTCATACTTACAATATGACAAACGAACAATTGGATTCAAATTACAGTCAGAATTTCTACAGGGCTTTACCGGATTTTTTAGCCATTTACCAAATCAAAAAATCAGAAACCCTAACATATAATTTTTCATACACCAATAATTTTACCGATATCAATCAATTAGCTGAAGGCTATGTTTTATCAAGTTATAACAATTTGACAAAAGGAAACAGAATGCTCGAAAACGCCACTTCTCAAGTACATTCTTTGCGTTATTTCAAGTATAATATGTTTAATTTTGAAAACATTACAGCCTTTGTAAGCTATTCTAAAAAGACGGATGCCATAAAAACAAGTGCTTTTTTTAATGGTGTAAATCAAACTTCATCGCCTTTTAATTCTGGTTTTGCCGATGAAACCCTATCAGGAAATGGCTCTTACGGAAGGTCTTTCTTAAAAAATTACAAAGCATCATTCGGAACCAATTTGAATTGGTCAAAATTCAACAATATTCAGAACAGTGTTTTGTCTGCAAACGAGAGTTTTACACAAAGTTATACCTTGAAGGCGTCTACCAATTATAAAAATCTGCCTAATCTGGAGTTGGGCTATAATGTGGTGGTCAATGATTATAACAACAGCACTTTTTATACCGAAAAACCATTTGCTAAATTAGATTATTATTTCCTGAACAGCTTCTCCTTTGTAACCGAATATGAGTTTTATCACTATTACAACAATAGTAAAACCGTTAATAATGAATATGATTTTTTAACAGCAAGTTTAATTTATCAAAAAAAAGACAGCAAGTTAGAATACAAAGTGAGTGGAACTAATTTGTTGAACACAACAGCTTTAAACGACGATAGTTTCTCTCAGTTCTCGACCAGAACCTCACAATATGCAGTCCAGCCGCGGTATATCATTTTTTCGTTAAAGTATAATTTATAAACATCAGCATAATTTTTAGGAGCTATTTCCAGCTTTACACGACAATCTTTTTTACAAAACAGTTTTTTTCTAAATAAAAAAGGAGCTTCCGCTGGTCGCTCTTTTTTACAAGAAAAATAAACTGTTTTATCAAAAAAGGATTGCTGTTTCAATCTGGGCTAAAAAAAACCGCAATCTTTACAAATTGCGGTTTTTTATTATAAGATGGATAAATTTTTACAATCCAAAAGCAGTTTTAACCTGCTCTACAAAATCTAATTTTTCCCAAGTAAACAATTCAACAGTAACCGTTTTTTCGTTTCCACCTGGAGCAGAAAAAGTTTTAGTAACCGTTTCTGGCGTACGTCCCATGTGTCCGTAAGCTGCTGTTTCGCTGTAAATAGGATTTCTCAATTTCAAACGTTGTTCAATAAAGTAAGGACGCATATCAAAAATAGCTTCTACTTTCTTAGCAATTTCGCCATTAGTCAAATTCACTTTTGATGTTCCGTAAGTATCAATAAAAATACCCATTGGTTTAGCCACACCAATTGCATATGAAACTTGAACTAAAATCTCATCGGCAATTCCTGCAGCAACAAGATTTTTGGCAATATGACGTGTAGCATAAGCCGCACTTCTGTCTACTTTACTTGGATCTTTTCCTGAGAAAGCACCACCACCGTGAGCTCCTTTTCCACCGTAAGTATCTACAATGATTTTTCTTCCTGTCAATCCAGTGTCTCCGTGAGGTCCTCCAATTACGAATTTTCCTGTTGGGTTGATATGGTATTGAATTGCATCGTTGAATAGATGAGCGTGAGTTGGATTTTTTGCAATGATTCTTGGAATCAATATTTCGATGATGTCTTTTTTGATTTTTGCAAGCATAGCCGCCTCTTCGTCAAAATCATCATGTTGCGTTGAGATAACAATCGCGTCAATACGAGTTGGTTTGTTATCGTCGCTGTATTCTAATGTTACCTGCGATTTTGCATCCGGACGTAAATACGTAATTTCGTTGTTTTCACGTCTCAAAATAGCTAATTCCTGTAATAATTTATGAGATAAATCAAGTGCCAATGGCATATAATTTTCGGTTTCATTAGTGGCATAACCAAACATCATTCCTTGATCACCCGCACCTTGTTCTTCAGGATTTGCTCTGTCAACACCTTGGTTAATATCGGCTGATTGTTCGTGTATAGCTGAAAGAATTCCACAAGAGTTGGCTTCAAACATGTATTCGCTTTTCGTGTAACCAATTTTTCTGATTACATCACGAGCGATTTGTTGCACATCTAAATAAGTATTTGATTTTACTTCACCCGCCAATATTACTTGACCAGTAGTTACCAAAGTTTCGCAAGCTACTTTCGAATCCGCATCAAATGCTAAAAAGTTATCAATTAATGCATCCGAAATTTGATCTGCAATTTTGTCTGGATGTCCTTCGCTTACAGATTCTGACGTAAATAAATAGGCCATAATAATTATAGTTTTAAAATTAAGCGAGGAAAAATAATTGCTGGAAAATAAACTAAAGGAGAGTTTCTGCTTTAGCATTTTTTCTACTGAAAAATTTTCAGCATCCATAATGAATTAGTTTCATTATGAAGAGGTTGCAATCAGTTCAAATTTTTCCTCTTGTATTCGGGTGCAAATGTATGAAACCATTTTGAATTGCAAATTAATCTTAACTTTTTTTTATTTTAAATAATAGTAATTTAACAAATTCTACCAAATCTATAGAATTTATAAAATAAATAGATTTTTTCTTGGTGGTGTAAAAAATAGTTTGCAAATTTGCCTCATCAAAATAACAGAACGAATGAAACTAACCAATTACAATATGTGTAAAATGATGCCGGAAATTTCCGCAGAGCTCCTATTATAATTATTTTTTAAATATAAATAGAGCCTCTGCAAACCGCAGAGGTTTTTTTTTATCCAAATTATAATTTAAACAAAATACTAATACATAAAACCCATAATCAATAATGAAAAAAACGAAAAAAATTATAGCAATAACAATTGGCTTGGCTGCCTTTTCAACTACTTACGGCCAGGTTAATAAAAAAGAAAACGATACAATCAGGAAAAATGAATTGTCCGAAATTGTCGTAATTGGTTCCCGAAGCAAAAACCGAGTAAAAACCGATGTCCCAGTTCCTATCGATATTTTGAACATTTCGGAAATTGCAAAAGGAGCACCTCAAACCAGTATAACTCAAATTTTGAATTATGTGGCGCCTTCATTTACCAGTAATCCCACTTCAACTGCAGATGGTACAGATCATATTGATCCGGCACAATTAAGAGGGTTAGGGCCAGACCAAGTTTTGATACTTGTAAATGGTAAACGAAGACACACAAGTGCTTTGGTAAACATCAATGGTTCGCCAGGAAGGGGTTCCGTAGGTACGGATTTGAACGCAATTCCATCTTTTGCCATTGAGCGAATTGAAGTTTTAAGAGATGGAGCCGCAGCTCAATATGGTTCTGATGCTATTGCAGGTGTTATAAATATTGTACTTAAAAAAGAGGCAAATTATATCTCGGGAACGATTCAATATGGAGGAAACTTGTCCTCTGGAGCCAATAATCTCAAAGGAGGAATTGACGGACAAACGACACAATTAGATTTAAATTACGGAACTTCGTAACGGAAAGAAGGAAGCTTTCTTAACATTACCGGTAGTGCCGTTACTAGAGATGCTACAAGCAGAGCAGGAATTAGAAGCAACGGAATTTTTAATGCCTATAATGCTGTTGAAAATAGAGCAGCTCAAGATGGTGTTGCTATTAACTCTTTGTTCAGTAATATAAATAACACGACAAATTCGGCGCAGATTATTAGTTCACTGCAGGAATATGCGCCACAAGTAAGTTATTTT
>ERZ1034365.676-NODE-676-length-18510-cov-3.452504_pt1 | contig 18510 bp, 21 predicted proteins | sample MGYA00520615_ERZ1034365 | MGnify/ENA primary metagenome ERZ1034365 (study PRJEB33736, sample SAMEA104284505) | Azolla filiculoides | biome: Urban; feature: Water surface; material: Ditch water | place: Netherlands | collected 2015-10-28 | depth 0-0.1 m ... | reverse complement strand
GATATTGCCATGCACATTCACGATTCTCCTATGCGCATTTAGGATATTGCCATGCACATTCACGATTCTCCTATGCACATTTAGGATATTGCCATGCACATTCACGATTCTCCTATGCATTTTTAGAATTTCCCTCTTTTAAAACATCACAATCAAGAGAACCAATTTTGTTCATTTGCAACAACCATATAAAGAAACTGAAAACACAATCTTTTTTCCAGCTTTAGTATCAAAAACAGGAACAAAAACAAACAAATTAAAAAGACTGAAAAGAAAACCTCAACACCAATACTGCTATTCAAATTGTTTTTCCTTGTGTAACAAATGTTACTGAAAAGCCTTTTATCTTGTATTACTTTTGTACCTGAATAATAAAAAAACACAACTAAAATGATAATCCAAAAACTAATCAAAGAAAATGCTTGCACCATAGTCGATGTGCGAACTCCAGATGAATTTATGGGCGGACACGTAGTAGGTTCGATTAATATTCCATTGAACGAAATTCCACAAAGAATGGAAGAAATTCAAGCACTCAAAGCGCCTTTGGTACTCTGCTGTGCTTCTGGAAACCGAAGCGGACAAGCACAATATTTCCTCTCACAACACGGAATTGAATGCTACAACGGCGGTTCCTGGCTAGAAGTTAATTACCATAAATCCATCTAATACAAAAACAAATACATACATGATTAATACCATCAAAAAATTATTCGGAATAGGACCGCAAGTAAATTATGCCGAATTAGTGCAACAAGGAGCCCTCATTCTGGATGTTCGCAGCAAAGGAGAATATGCCGGAGGACACATCAAAGGATCCATCAATATATCCGTAGACACCTTGAATAATAACTTGAATAAACTCAAAAATAAAGAGCAAACAATCATTACATGTTGTGCCTCCGGAATGCGAAGTGCTTCGGCCAAAAGCATTTTGAAATCACAGGGGTATACAAAAGTTTATAATGGAGGTGGCTGGAGCAGTCTGCAAAATAAAATCAGTTAATCTAAAAAGAAATTACCACTCTGATTTTCAATTCAAATAAAAAGTTAATTGTGTGTAATAACACAACTATTCTTGTTTTCAAATAGTTAATTAACAACTACTTAAGTTTCATTTTGTTTAATTTTACTCTACTTAAATGAAGTATAGTGCTTGACGAATGAATACCCTTATAGGGTATTTAAAGCAAAAAATTAATCATTAAATACACGTATTATGGAACCAAGAATGAAAAATCAAGAAGAAGTAAAAGGCGCTGTAAAAGCAAAATCGAATGCTGCAAAAGGGTTGAGAGAATTGTTTGAAGTAGGATTAAAAGATATTTATTGGGCCGAAAAAGTATTGACAAAAACGTTACCAAAAATGGTAAAAAATGCTTCTTCACCAGAATTGGTTAATGCCTTAAAAAATCATTTATCCGAAGCCGAAGAACATGTAAACCGTTTAGAAAAAGTGTTTGAAACCACCGGCATCAAAGCAGAAGCAAAAAAATGTGATGCGATGGAAGGTTTAATGCGAGAAAGCAACGGCATAATGGAACAAACCCAAATGGGAAATGTTCGTGATGCGGGAATTATAGCCTCTGAACAAAAAGTAAAACATTATGAGATTGCCACTTATGGCACCTTACATGCTTTTGCCAAAACGCTGGGAGAAAATAAAGCTGCCGAATTATTGGCTATGACACTCAGCGAAGAGAAAAAAACAGACGCCGCTTTGACCGGGATTGCTTTATCAGCAATTAACAGTAAAGCCGCAGCTGCAAGTATCAGACATTAATGTGGTTTGTCACCACCACAATTAATATAAATTAAACAATAAAGGCCTGTATCATACAGGCTTTTTTTTATGGTCTAAATTCATTTTAAGTAACAATTAAAGGACAACGAGTAGCGCATTAAAAATTCAAAAAACGTTTGCGGTAACCCTAAATAAAAATTACATTTGCAGCAGTTTAACTTTTACACACAAAATGAAGCCTAACACACAACAATTAAACGATTTAACTATCCAAGTCAGAAGAGATATTCTTCGCATGGTACACGCAGTCAATTCAGGTCACCCAGGTGGTTCCTTAGGTTGTACTGAATTTCTTGTAACCTTATACCAAAATATAATGGAACGCAAAGAAGGTTTTGATATGGACGGAATAGGAGAAGATCTTTTCTTCCTTTCAAACGGACATATTTCACCAGTATTCTATAGCGTTTTAGCGAGAAGCGGTTATTTTCCGGTATCGGAACTGGCTACTTTCCGTCTAATCAATTCAAGATTACAAGGTCACCCAACTACCCATGATGGTTTACCTGGAATCAGAATGGCTTCCGGTTCACTTGGACAAGGATTATCTGTTGGAATTGGTGCTGCTCAGGCAAAAAAATTAAACGGTGACAACCACATTATTTACACACTTCACGGTGATGGTGAATTACAAGAAGGTCAAAACTGGGAAGCCATCATGTATGCTTCTGCTAAAAAAGTAGACAACCTTATTGCAACTATTGACCTTAACGGAAAACAAATTGACGGAACAACTGATGAAGTTTTATGTATGGGAAGTATCCGTGCAAAATTTGAAGCTTTTGATTGGGATGTTTTAGAAATTGAAAAAGGAAACGACATTGAAGCTATTATTGCCGGAATGAATGATGCTAAATCAAGAACAGGAAAAGGAAAACCAGTTTGTGTTTTATTGCATACTGAAATGGGTAATGGTGTAGATTATATGATGTACAGTCATGCTTGGCATGGTAAAGCACCAAATGATGCGCAACTTGAAAATGCTTTAGGACAAAATTATAATACTGGAGGTAATTCAGACTACTAGGAAGTATTCGATAATTAGTGTTCTGTTGAATACTGCCAAAAATCTAAATTAGAAAATGAAAAAATATACAAATACAGGAAGTAAAGATACTCGTTCGGGTTTTGGAGCGGGAATGACTGAATTAGGTCAAACCAATGAAAATGTTGTAGCACTTTGTGCGGATTTAATTGGTTCATTAAAATTTGATGATTTCAAGAAAAATCACCCGGAGCGTTTTTTCCAAATTGGTATTGCGGAAGCAAACATGATCGGAATCGCAGCAGGATTAACCATTGGTGGAAAAATTCCTTTCACAGGAACTTTTGCTAACTTTTCTACTGGAAGAGTTTATGATCAAATCCGTCAATCGGTTGCTTATTCAGAGAAAAACGTAAAAATCTGTGCTTCACACGCCGGATTAACTTTAGGAGAAGATGGAGCAACACACCAAATCCTTGAAGATATTGGATTAATGAAAATGTTACCGGGAATGACTGTAATCAATACATGTGATTACAACCAAACCAAAGCAGCGACATTAGCATTGGCTGATCATCATGGTCCTGCTTACTTGCGTTTTGGTCGTCCGGTTGTGCCTAACTTTATGCCAGCAGACGAGCCTTTCGTAATTGGAAAAGCAATTCTTTTAAACGAAGGTACTGATGTAACTATTGTTGCAACAGGACATTTAGTTTGGGAAGCCCTTATTGCTGCTGAAGCTTTGGAAGCAAAAGGAATTTCTGCCGAAGTAATCAACATTCATACTATCAAACCATTGGATGAAGAAGCTATTTTAAAATCATTGGCTAAAACTAAATGTATTGTTACTGCTGAAGAGCACAATATTCTTGGTGGTCTAGGCGAAAGCGTTTCAAGAGTATTAGCATTAAATAATCCTGCTCCACAAGAGTTTGTTGCAGTTAATGACAGCTTTGGAGAATCTGGAACACCAGAACAATTAATGGAAAAATACAAATTAAACAATCAAGCAATTGTTGAAGCTGTAGAAAAAGTAATTAAGAGAAAGTAATTTCTCTCTTCTAAATAAAAAAATCCCATTCATTAATTTGAATGGGATTTTTTGTTTTAAACCTTATCCTAAAACAAGTTGTTTTTATGTAAACTTATTTTCAGGATGTTTATAATTTAAGGATGACAAGTTGCATCTAAATAATTTTTCTTGCCCGAAGTACAACTTGGAATATCAGCAAACGGATAAGGCAATCCAGTTGCAGGATTTTTAATTTCCAATTTTGTGGTATAATTGTCTCCGTCATCATCTACGTCAGCGAAGTCAGGAACATAATCTCCATCCGTATCATCCGGATTTGTAACACCTGATGCAAAATAACGAAGATAACCGTCTCCGTCTTTATCTTCTAAATAAGATGGTATTCCATCTGCATCCTGATCCAATCGTTTAATTTCATACAATTTAAAACTAAATACTAACGGAGAATAAGATGGTATAGAACCGCTTCCTGAAGAATAGTACCCCAATCCCGAAGGCAAAAACATAACTCCTGCTCCAAAATCATTATACGTAATAGTACCATTTGGATTTGACACATAAGTTCCGGTTTTAAACTCCGGAAACGTTTCGCCCCAACCTGAAACCGTACTGTATAAACTTAAAATAGACTGTGGAAATTTTACTTGTTCAAATAGAGTTGCCGTAAGTGTAGTCACATTATCTGTAGTAACCTGATTTAAATAATCTCCTCTATAAGATGCCAACACACCATCAACACTGCATGGAGATTCGCCTGAACCTTCTCTCAAGACTAAATAATATAGCTTATACGTAATATCATGAAGCACTACATCTTTCGACAAAAGTTTAGGAAACCCTGCATTGTCTTTATAAGACATAATAGACGGCTGATTGCCTCCAACAGGAATTTTTGTAAAAACAACATCCTGATCATCAGTTCCGCCGGGATTATCCGTAACCGTTATATAATATGTAGTCAAATATTGTTCAATATCAGCAATATCAGTGGCATATTGTACTGCATAATCCCTAATAGGCTCTACATCAGCAGTATCATTTTTAGAACATGAAAATAAAGAGATTGTTGCAACTAATAAAATAAAATAATACTTAAATTTGTTCATTATGGCTGATTTTTAAGTGCGCAAGATACAATATTGATTTATTTTTGTAAACTATTTAACTCCGATTTTAGAAAATTTATGCGAATAGATAAATATTTATGGTGTATGCGGTATTACAAAACCCGAAACATGGTTACTGAAGCTTGCAAAAAGAATCATATTACTGTAAACGGTCAAGTTGCCAAACCTTCAAAGGAAGTTTTTCCTACCGATAAAATAACATTCCGAAAAGACCAAATTACCCAAATCATTACCGTTTTGGACATTCCGGATAATCGTGTGGGAGCTAAACTTGTTGATATCTATCGTCGCAACGATACGCCTGCCGAAGCCTATCAGCATTTAGAATTACTAAAATTATCGAAAGAACATTATCGAAAAACCGGAACAGGAAGACCTACCAAAAAAGACCGAAGAGACATTGATGAATTCGGAAATGAAATTGTAGATGAAGAAGATAGAGAGGAATAACAATTGAAAAACACTTTCTTTAATCTACTAAAAACGTCAAACTTTAAACAAAAAAAATGAGCAAAAATATCATCTTAACGAATCAGGAAATCGAGCACAAAATAAAAAGAATTGCCTATCAAATCTATGAAACTTTTGTAGATGAAGACGAAATTGTGATTGCAGGAATTGCGAACAACGGGTTTGTATTTGCAAAAAAAATCGCATCAGCACTCGAAACAATATCCTCCATAAAAATTTCATTGTGTGAAGTCAAGGTCAACAAACAAAATCCGGAATTAGAAATCCATACTTCTTTGACCAAAGAACAATATGCCAACAAAGGAATTATCCTTGTAGATGACGTATTGAACTCTGGCACAACCTTAATTTATGCTGTAAGACATTTTTTAGACGTTCCCTTAAAAAAATTCAAAACTGCCGTATTAGTAGACCGCAATCACAAAAAATATCCCGTAAAAGCGGACTTCAAGGGAATCTCACTTTCTACCTCTTTATTAGAGCATGTACAAGTAGTTTTTGACGAAAAAGGAAACAATTATGCTTATTTAAGCTAAAACAGCCACAATATCCGAAACGGTTTGATCGATAGTTTTATCATCTACCACTACTTTATACTGGGCATGATTGTAATAAAAACTTCGGTCAAAAAGATGCTTGGCAATGAACTCTTTCATTTCATCATCACTTTTATCAGCGATAAGAGGGCGCTTACTTTTATTAGCCGCTAATCGGTTGAATAAAGTTTCAATTGATGCTTTCAGATAAATAGAGGTTACATTATCGGCTTTTAACAGCTCATGATTATTGGCATAACATGGAGTTCCTCCTCCTAAACCTATAATCAGGTTATCCGGAGAATGCAATAATTCTATAAAAACTTCGCGTTCTAATGTTCTAAAATAAATTTCCCCATGCTTTTCAAAAATGTCATTTATGGATAAATTTACTTTCTCTTCAATCTTTTTGTCTAAATCTACAAAAGGGATTTCGATAACTTTTGACAGTTTATTAGCAATTGTGGACTTCCCACAACCCATATAACCCAATAATATAATTTTTCTCATTTGAATAAAACCTTACAAATTAAGGTGTTGAGTGATTTTGTTAAAAAAAGACAAATTTATAATAAAATTGCTTTGAAAACTCCAAAATAAGTTCTTATATTTGCACCCGCATTCAAGGAAAGAATATGACTCGATAGCTCAGTTGGTAGAGCACATCACTTTTAATGATGGGGTCCTGGGTTCGAGCCCCAGTCGGGTCACAAAAGGTTGAGTAATTTATTACTTGACCTTTTCTTTTTTAAGGCCACGTGGAGAAACGGTAGACTTGCCAGCTTGAGGGGCTGGTGCTCGCAAGGGCGTGTGGGTTCAAATCCCACCGTGGTCACTTTAAAGATTTAAAGCCAATTCAATAACATCTGTTATTGAATTGGCTTTTTTGTTTCAACAAAACACATACTAAACTCCAAATAAAAGCGTTAAATAAAGCATTCTTAATAAGTAGCCCTTTTAAATCATCCCCCATGAGACAACTATTGCTTATCGCTCTATTCATAACCGCATCAAACCTTTGGAGTCAAAATCCCATTTCTTTTGAGTATTTTGACAAAGCGTTAAAAAAAGCCGAAGCCGGAAATACGAAAGGCGCCATTGCCGATTATACCAATGCCATCAAAAATGATCCATTATTTGGCGAAGCCTATTTAAACAGAGCTTTACTAAAACAAAAAATAGGCGATGTAAAAGGTGCTTTGGCCGATGTAAACATCACTATCAGTATAGAACCCCGAAGAAGCGATGCGTATACTACCAGGGCAGATATCAATTACAAGGCAAAGGAATACAAAAGCGCCATCGAAGATTGCAAGCAAGCTATACAATTGAACCCCAAAGATTATATTGCCTACAACATAAGAGGGCTGTCATACATTCATATTCAAGATAAAAAAAGTGCTTGTTCTGATTTTTCAAAAGCCATTCAGCTTGGTAGTCAAAGTGCTGTCAAAAACAAGAAAATGTTCTGTAAATAATACAGTTTACTCCATCGAAAACATAAAAAAAGCGTCTCTACACTACTGTCGAGACGCTTTTTTATGAGATGAAAATAATTATTTTATCAATTGTTGCAACGGTTTAAGCTGTTCCATATCGATATTAGAGTGCTGCAACACACTTATTAGTGTCATAATATTGGTGGGATTCATATCCTTGCCCAACACTCGAACTACTGCAAAACCATTTTCTTTTTTATTGGCAAACAGCACAAATTCTTCAATATGATCGTCCGTACCTACAAAACTCACTGATGCTCCTTCTTTTCCGGAACCAAATTTCATTAGTTGTTGGTACTTTACATCTTTTAGAATCGAATTCACCTTGGCGCGTTCTATTTCGAACTGTGCCTTATTCGTAGCATCCAATTTGAAAGCCAGAATATTCATTTTATCAAACGATTTTAGAGCTTCGTTCTGCTCCATCGATAATTTTGCTTTATCTAAATTTAAAATCGTCGAAGAAACGTCTAAGGCAATAAAGTCCTTGTTTTCGGTATTGTCTACAAAATATTTTTGCAAAGTGGGTTCCGAATTGCAGCTGACCGCCAATAAGCAAAGCAGCACAATACTGTAAATAGCTTTCATGTTACTTTTTACCTTTGGTTGCTTTCTTCAAATCATCTCCACCCGGAAATCTCATTTTATCGGTAAGAACGGAGATTTCATTCAAATCGAAATTACCGGTCAAAGACATCAAAACGGTATCTTCATTTTTGGCTCCTTCAATAAACATCAATAATTCTCGGATTTGCGTGTCTTTGGCTCCAGATTTTACCATAATTTTTATGGTTCTTCCGTTTTCATTGACACGCATCAATTCCTCTAATGCTGCTGTCTTGATGTATTTTTCGGCAGCCACTTTCATTTCCCCTTCTACTCGGGTACTTTTGGTGGTAAATACTTTTAAATTATCTAATTTTTTAATCAAGCTTAAGTATTGTTGAGTTTCTTTGTCCGAAGCATCCACTTTTACTTTACTCATTAATTCAAACATTTTTTTGTTGACTACTATTGAAGTCACATCGTCTTGTCCGTCGAATTTATCAAAGGCAGATTGTGCAAAAAATGGACTTGAAACTAAAATTAGTACTGCTGTTAAGATTAACTTTTTCATTTTATTTGTTTTTTGATTTATTGATTAAAAATTTTTTCTTTTGAATTATCGTATTCTTGAATAAGCTGCACACTTTCTATGCCTGTGTTTACATGGCCTGACAACAAGGCTAATGCTTTTTGGGTTTCCCTGAAAGCAATTTGAGGATCATCATAAGTCCCCAATTTTTGATTTTCATTAACCAAATCATTGTTGGTGTAAACATACATTCCTATTCCGAGCAAAACAACTACAGAAGCAGCTACAGAAAACCATGCCAAAGCACTTTTTTTGACCCGGCTTTTAGGGAATTGTGGTATTTCCTGCGTATTCTTTTGTTCTTTTGCTAAAGAGAAATAACCAAATAATGGTTTGTATTGTTCCAAATGCTGCGCAACATCGGATGAGGAAAAGTAATTCGTCAACTCCTTTTCTTCAGCTATACTGGTTTCTCCCTGAAAGTATTTTTCTACTAGTATTTCTATTTTATTGTATGCCATAATTATGTGTTTTTGTCATGCTTTCCCGTATCGTTTTCCTTGCTCTGGAAAGTGCCACGCGAATGGCAGTTTCATTCATTTCTAATACTTTCGCAATTTCTTCAAATTCATAGTGTTCAACATCCCGCATCTGAATAATTAACCGTTGTTGCTCGGGCAATTGATTGATTATTTTTTCGACCCAATCTAAACTGTCCCTATCTTCTACTTTTTGTTGCAAACTTGGAGCACCGTCTGTAAAATTCGAATGCGCGATAGACATATTGCCGGCTCTTTTAGATTTCAACTGATCCAAGCAATAGTTCTTGGTTATAGTCATCGCAAACGCTTCAACACTTCCATATCCGTTTAAACGTTCATTTTTATTCCATAATTTAACCCAAACTTCCTGAGTTGCATCTTCTGCTTCTTCTGTACTTATGAGCAATCGCTTAGCTAATCGAAAAACTTTGTCTCGAAAAGGAGTGATCAAAAGCACAAACTCATTTTGGTTCATAAATTGGTTTTAATAAATCGGTTATACAGTCAAGACGAATCACAATTATTTTTGTTACAAAAAACAAGAAATAAAAAACTAAAGTTAGTATTTTTACGTTTATTAGTGATATCGAAACCCTAAACATGAAAAAAACATTTCAATTTACGCTTTTATTACTTGTAGCGGCTTTTACTTTTCAAGCCTGCCAAGACAATGATGATACCGTAACTCCCGCCCCAGTGAACTTAGAAGTTCAAGATTTTATTTGGAAAGGACTTAACCAATATTATTTATGGCAAGGAGACGTTGCCAACTTATCAGACGATCGATTTGCCAGCCAAACCGAATTGAATACTTTTTTAACAGGATATCCGGTTCCTGAAAATTTATTTGACGCCTTAAGAGTCAACTCAACTATTGACCGATTCAGCTGGATTGTCGATGATTATTTAGTTTTGGAACAAGCGCTTGGCGGATTTTCAAAAAACGATGGTGTTGATTATGGTTTAAGTTATAAACCCAACAGCTCAACTGAAATATTTGCATATGTGCGTTATATTTTGCCTAATTCTGATGCTTCCACTAAGGAAATTAAACGTGGTGATATTTTCACAGGTGTTAATGGAACGCAACTTACCATTAGCAATTACCAAAGTTTACTTTCTTTAGAAAATTACACCGTAAATTTAGCGACATACAACGGAACTACTTTTGTTTCAAACGGAAAATCAGTAGCTTTAACTAAAACGGTTTTGGCTGAAAATCCAATTTATATTAACAAAGTAATCGAATCCGGTTCTCATAAAATTGGCTATTTAATGTATAATGGATTTTATGCCGCTTATGACACCCAGCTAAATGATGCTTTTGGTTCTTTAAAAGCGCAAGGAATTACAGACTTAGTTTTAGACTTGCGTTACAACAGTGGTGGTTCTGTCCTTACTGCAACTCGATTGGCCAGTATGATAACGGGGCAATTTACAGGAGAAGTATTTGCGAAGCAACAATGGAATGCTAAAATTAATGCTTATTTTGAATCCGAAAGTCCAGAATCTCTAAAAAATAAATTCACGGATAACATCGATAATGTAGCCATCAACAGTTTAAAACTGAACACCGTTTACATCCTGACTACCGCAAGTACCGCATCGGCAAGTGAACTCGTAATTAACGGATTGGCGCCGCACATCAACGTGGTACAAATTGGCGATTTGACTACTGGTAAAAATGTAGGTTCTGTTACTTTGTATGATTCACCAACTTTCAGTTCCGAAAACAGAAACCCAGATCACCGTTATGCCATGCAACCTATTGTGTTAAAAATTGTCAACTCTGTTGGATTTGGCGATTATTACAACGGACTAACGCCTGATTTTTCACAAAAGGAAACTATCAGTACTTTTGGAATTCTTGGAGACACATCAGAACCTTTATTAAGTACCGCAATTGCAAAAATTACAGGAACCGGAAAAATGATTCAACAAACTCCCGGTAAACAATTTGACTTTTTCAAAGATGCAAAATCTTTGAAAGGAATTCAAAACCAAATGTATATTGAAGAAGCGCCTGAAGGTCTTTTGAAAGCATTAAAATAAAAATTACACCCAAAACAAAAGAGGCTTTCATCACTGAAAGCCTCTTTTTTATGCACTATTTTTTGATTACAAATTGATATTCAATCCCAATTTGAAATTTCTTCCTCTAGTACTGTATCCAACAGATTCAACAAATTCTTCATTAAAAATATTGCTGACTAACGCAAATACGTTCAGTCTGTTTTTGATTAATTCGTATTTCGCCGTTGCATTAACCAACTGATACGAATCTAATGAAGAAACTACCGGCGGATAGCCCATAAAACCATCTCTTTTGTCTAAATACTGATAATTTATCCCAACATAAGCGCGATTGTTAATTTGGTAATCCACATTTGCATTCACTTTATGTTTCGGGTTGTATAAGTTTGCTTTAGCATCCGGAAAAGTATTATTTACTGCTTTTTCTTCCACCTGAGTAAAAGTATAATTTGCATTTACACTTAATTTATCGCTCAGCGTATATATTATTGTTGTTTCAACACCTTTGGCATTGTATTTCCCCAAAGCATTAAAATAAGAAGACTCATAAGTTACAGGATTCGAAAAATATTCTATCGCTGTATCTTCTTCTCTGTAAAAAGCTACCGCATTGATATTCAATTTATTTTTCAATACTTTAATTTCGAAGCCCGATTCAATAGTTGAATTTTTTTCTGCTTTCAATGCTAAATTACCGGAATACACATCATACAACTGATACAAACTCGGCGCAATATAAGCGGTGCTGTAAGACGCCAATAATTTCAACGGCAGTTTCTGAAAACTATACGACGGATTTACATTATACACCAAGTGATTCCCGTAATTGCTATGAATATTAAGACGCGTTCCAGCATTTACATTCAGACCAAAATCAGAATTATAAACCACATTTACGTAAGGATCCACCGTATTCATTTTGGCGACAGCGTTACTAATTCCGCCATACAAAGACTCTGAATTCGCATCATAAAACTGAAATTGTCCTCCAGTAACCAGAAATAATTTTGTAGAAAAATTGTATCGGTTATACACATCAACATTTGTATTTCTTGCTTTGTATTTTGTCAAACTTCCATAATTAAAATAATCTTTTTCAATTAAGGAACCCGAAGCTTCTACTACTAATTCGCCTTGGTTGTATGTATAATTAGAGTTCACTCCCGCTCTATATTGATTGGTCAAACCATAATTCTCCAGATTATCAGCACTCGCACCAGAATCAAAATCACTATTCAAACGGTCTAAACTTACAAAACCACGCACTTTTAGTTTGTCATTTACTTTATATCCTAATTGAACCAAAGAGTTGACTCTCGAGAAACGATCTGCTTCAAAAACAGAAGATTGAGGTGCTGCTGCTTCAGAAATTCCAGTCGTTTCGGTACTGTTTAAAGAGGCATAATAATCAATTTTTTTCAAACGACCATTAACAGCAAATCCTTGATTATAATCCTGCGGGAGATAATTCGTTTTATCTGCTGTAGTTTGCGTTCCCATACTCATGTAAGCAGTTCCGGCAACAGCCTTATTCTCCGTTTTTTTCAACGTGATATTTATTATTCCTGCGGCAGCTCCAGAACCATATAAAGTACTCGCAGCACCTTTCATCACCTCAATACTTTCTACTTGCTCTACAGGAATCAGACGCAAATCATAATCCATATTAATTCCCGAAGCATCAGACATTGGGATTCCGTTAATCATAATCAGCGTTTGACGGTTGCGTCCTCCACGAATATAATACCCTAAATTCTTACCGGCACTTCCTTGATTTCCATTGATTTCAAGCCCAACAACGGTACTCAAAATGGTGGCAATGTTCTGTCCGGATTTCTTTTTTAAATCTTCGGCCGTGATTTTAGTTATCACTTTTCCTGATTTTTCTTTTGCCAAAGCAAATTTAGAATCTGAGATTACGACTTCATCCAATTCATTTCTGGAAGCAATAGAGTCTTTTTGTTGCGCAAAGGCACACGAGGTCACAAGTACGCATAACGCACTAATACGAACGATTTTGTTGTTCATTTTAATTAAACATTTAGTAACAGTTTTATTTTTACTGCTACATGACTAAAAATGGGGAGAAAAGCATAGAATTACCCATACCCAAACCTTTTTTCCCGAAAGTTTGATACTCGATGTAATAGGCAGGTCTCCTGGCTTGCGTCTTGTTGTTTACCTTCTCATTCGCCGGGCGAACAATGGTTTTGTAGAAACAACAAGCTTGGTAGCTTACAGTTGCGGGTACAGCTCAGGTTTTAAACCTGATTCCCTTTTAATGCTATTTTGAAAAATCAAAAAAGCAACCTCAATACGGATGCAAATATAACAGAATTGAAAGTGTATTATAGAAATATCCCGTGAAAAAAATTAAAAACAAAACAGAAAACACCACTTAACGAAAGTAAAACAATGAAAATCAGAAAAATACAAATTAGTTATTTTTCAGTTCCATCCTTCTTTTTAGAAAGCTTAAACAGCGACCAGACAAAACCAACTAAAAAATGCAATACAATAATTCCGGCAACAACATATAAAAACGTATTTGAATGGTCTCTCATGAGTTCTTTTTACTGTAAAAATAAGTTCTTTTATTGCTGCTGAATGTATCAAATGTTACACAAGTTTAATTTTATAAAAACAAAACGATACTTTTGTAAAAAATTCCACCCATGAAATTCGTGCAAAATACAACACTCCTTTTTCTAGTTTTTTTTCTTTTTATCCAATGCAAAAAAGAGTCACAACAAGAAGCTGAAATTCAATCTCCCGCTAACGAAATTCACTATGCCAAAGGCTTAGAAATCTACAAACACAATGGCTTTACAATTGTAAAAATAACAAGTCCGTGGCCCAATGCAAAAGAACAATTCACCTATATTTTACAAGAAAAAAACGGAATAATACCAGACAGTTTAAAGCAGTTTACCGCCATTTCGGTTCCCATAAAATCGATCGTAGTGACTTCAACCACACACATTCCTGCATTAGAATTATTGGGAGTTGAAAATACCTTAGTTGGTTTCCCCAATACCGATTATATTTCTTCTGTAAAAACCCGAAAATTGATTGCTACCGGAAAAGTTAGAGAAGTAGGCACCAACGAAACGTTAAACACCGAAGTTTTAATTGATATGAATCCCGATGTGATTGTTAGTTTTGGTTTAAACAATAGCAATCCCACCTTAGACAATCTGAAAAAAAGTGGTTTAAAAGTAATGCTCAACGGTGATTGGACAGAACAATCTCCTCTTGGCAAAGCAGAATGGATTAAATTTTTTGGCGCTCTTTACGGATTAGATTCCAAAGCAAATACTCTTTTTTCAGCAATTGAAAAAGAATACAAAAATACTTTGGCTTTAGCCCAAAAAGCAACAAGAAAACCTACCGTTTTAAGTGGCGCTATGTTCCAGGAACAATGGTACGTTCCGCAAGGCGAAAGCTGGGCTTCCTTGTTCCTGAAAGATGCAAAAGCCAACTATTTATGGGCTGACAGCAAAGGAACGGGCAGTTTATCATTGCCATTTGAAACGATTTTAGAAAAAGCACAAGAGGCCGAATATTGGATTTCACCGGGTGATTTTTCTTCTCTTCAACAAATGAGCGAAAGCAATCCGCATTACAAACAGTTTGACGCATTCCAAAATAAAAAAGTATATTCGTACGCTATAAACAAAGGCGCAAAAGGTGGAATTGTTTATTTTGAATGGTCTCCCACCCGCCCCGACTGGGTTTTGAAAGATTTAATCAAAATTTTTCATCCTGAATTGTTGCCCAATCACAAACTTTTTTTCTTTCAGAAATTAGAATAAATTGACAAATACCAGCCGAAATACAATCCTTTTTACATTCCTGACCATAGGAATGGTTGCACTGTTTCTAATCAACATCAGTTTAGGTTCGGTTTCTATTCCTGTAAAAGAAGTTTTCAATAGCCTTACAGGCGGTGTTTCAAGCAAAGAAACTTGGGAATACATTATCATCAATTATCGGTTACCCAAAGCTATTGCGGCTATTCTTACAGGCATGGGATTAGCTATCAGCGGATTGTTAATGCAAACTTTATTCCGAAATCCGTTGGCTGGGCCTTATGTTCTTGGACTGAGTTCCGGAGCCAGTTTAGGCGTTGCTATGGTTATTTTAGGCTCGGCTTTTTTGCCTGTTTTTTTATCGACTTTTCTATTGTCATCCTACGGGATTGTAATAGCCTCCAGTTTAGGGAGTTTTTTAGTTTTATTAGCTGTTTTAGCCGTGTCGCAACAGTTACGTGACACCATGGCAATTTTGATAGTTGGGTTAATGTTTGGGAGCTTAACCAGCGCTATTGTGGGAACTTTAACGTATTTCAGCACAGCAGAACAATTACAAAAATTTACCTTTTGGTCGATGGGAAATTTAGGCAACTTATCGTGGACTTCCATTTCAATTTTATCGATTTGTGTCAGCATTGGTCTGTTGTTAAGTTTGTTTAGTATCAAACCTTTAAACGCTTTACTTTTAGGAGAAAACTATGCCAAAAGTTTAGGGTTGAATTACAATAAAGCCCGTTTAATCATTATTTTCGCCACCAGTATTTTGGCAGGAAGTATCACTGCTTTTGCTGGTCCGATAGCGTTTGTGGGATTAGCTGTACCGCACATCGCCAAGTTGGTTTTTCAAACGAGTAATCATACTATTTTATTTTGGAGTACCTTGCTTTTTGGGGCTAGTATTATGCTTATTTGCGACAGCATTTCACAACTTCCGGGAAGTGATATTACCTTGCCTATTAATGCCGTAACTTCTATATTTGGAGCACCAATTGTGATTTGGTTGTTAATCAGAAAACGTAAAATGATCGGATAATGGAAAATAAAATCATCTTACAAGCATCCCAAATCAGTATTGGCTATTCTTATAAAAAAGAAAAAACAGTTGTTGCTTCCTGCATCGATTTAACTTTAGAAAAAGGGAAACTCATTGCTTTAATCGGTGCAAACGGAATTGGAAAATCTACTCTTTTAAAAACAATAACCGGCATTCAAAAACCGCTGTCAGGAACTGTGTCTCTCAACGAAAAAAACATTCATGAATTAGATTCTTTGAGTTTAGCACAAAATTTAAGTCTTGTTTTAACCGAAAAATTACCACCCAGTAATTTAACTGTTTTTGAACTCATTGCTTTGGGAAGACAACCCTATACGAATTGGATTGGAAAATTAACGGAGTATGATATAGCCAAAGTTAATGAAGCTATGGAGCTGACACAAATTAGTCATTTGGCCTCCAAAAAGCATTATGAAATCAGTGATGGCCAATTGCAAAAAGTATTGGTTGCAAGAGCTTTGGCACAAGATACACCCTTAATTATTTTAGATGAACCAACCACTCATCTCGATTTATTACATAAAGTAGCACTTTTTAAATTGCTAAAAAAACTCACACAGGAAACCGAAAAATGCATTCTGTTTTCTACACATGACATTGATATGGCCATTCAATTGAGCGACGAGATAATCATTATGACTCTGGAAACTGTGGTTCAAGACCAACCTTGTAATTTAATTATGAAAGGAAGTTTCAACACCTTATTCAAAGATGAACATATTATTTTTGATGCCGAAAAAGGTAAATTTGTGATATCCTAATACAAAGACACAAAGTTTAAAAATTAAATACTTATTTCGGAACATAGGAAACTGCTACCTGCCTTTTTGCTTCACCAACAACAAATGCAACCGAATTAGCAATATTAAAACTACGAATTAATGGTGACATCGGAATTGTCAATTGATTTTTTTGATCAAATAACGCGAGGAATTCAGCACTTAACCCTTTACTTTCTTTTCCAAAAACCAACCAATCTCCGTCTTTAAAATCATTTTGTAAATACGATTTTTCGGCATGGGAACTCATCAAAAAAACTCTAGACTGATCTGGAATTTGAGTCATCCATTCTGCTACATTTTGGTATTCTGTCACATCAAGATGGACCCAATAATCCAGCCCGGAACGTTTTAGATTTTTATCATTGATAACAAATCCAAAAGGATGAATTAAATGCAAACGGCTTTCGGTGCCTACGCACAAACGACCAATATTTCCGGTATTATTTGGTATTTCAGGCTCTACTAAAACAATGTTCAACATAGTTTATTTGTTTATTCGGTTATTTGTTTATTCGTTTAATTGGAAAGCAAAAACGAATAAAAATCATAATTCAAAATTCATAACTTCTTTCACTTCTCCAGCTAGTAAATCCTCGAGTTGCACATTCCCTATTCGGACACGAACCAATCTCAAGGTAGGAAAACCAACTGCCGCAGTCATTTTTCGCACTTGGCGAAACTTACCTTCATTGACCGTAATCGAAGCCCAGGAAGTAGGTCCGTGACGCTCATCCCTGATTTTTTTTCCTCTGGCTCCAAAAGCAGGAATTTCAAGAATCAATTTTGCTTTGCACGGTTTAGTGGTATATTTAGTCCCATTAAACCCTATTTCAACTCCTTTTTGAAGTTCATCAATCGCTTCTTGAGTAATAATTCCGTCTACTTGCACATAGTATTCTTTCTCTACTTTTTTACTTCTGATGATTTCGCTCCTCATTCCATCGGTAGTCAGAAATAAAAGCCCTTCTGAATCTTCATCTAAACGACCAATGGCCATTGTTCCTGCCGGAAAATCGTGTAATTCACCCAAAAGCTTCTTTTTTCGTTTGAGCTCATAGATGAATTGGCTCAAATAGCCGTACGGTTTGTGTAATATAAAATGACGGTGCTCCATTCAAGCTATTTTTTTTAGAAGACAAAGATAGTTTTGTTTTGGCACTATAAAAATAAGGTTGCTATACATTTAACCACAAACCAAACGCTATGTTAAATGATTGAATTACTGGGTATAAAAGGTGTATCATTATAGTAATTATGATTATAACACTAAAATACAACGATATGAAAAATACTAATTTAGGTTCAAAAATGTCTAATAATAAACAAAATCCCGATGTAGAACCCGTGGGTGCAAACAACATTCCAGAGACACTAAAACTGAACAGCGAAGTAGAAATTGACGCTAACGGGAACGAAACTATTGTACAAAGAGCCCGGAATATAGCTGGCACGATTCCAACTATTCCGCAACCGACAGACAAAATACAACAAGAAAAAGAAGGTTTAAATCGAGGTGTTTTAACCGATAAAGACACTCAAAAAACCATCGAAAACAAAGATCATAATTCCGATATTATCCCGAATCGCTATCCGAATTCACATCCTGACAATAAGGAGAACAGAGGAAATATGACATTGGATGAATAGGGTTTTGACTCCTTTAGAAAAAAACACTGTCTTTTGGCAGTGTTTTTTTTTGTTAACGCTCGCGATTTATTTATCAAAAACCATAACCCTTTTTCTCATAATGATT
>ERZ1034365.674-NODE-674-length-18522-cov-2.777446_pt1 | contig 18522 bp, 17 predicted proteins | sample MGYA00520615_ERZ1034365 | MGnify/ENA primary metagenome ERZ1034365 (study PRJEB33736, sample SAMEA104284505) | Azolla filiculoides | biome: Urban; feature: Water surface; material: Ditch water | place: Netherlands | collected 2015-10-28 | depth 0-0.1 m ... | reverse complement strand
TTGAGCCTCTTGTCGGATTCGAACCAACGACCCCGAGATTACAAATCACGTGCTCTGGCCAACTGAGCTAAAGAGGCGAAGTGCTGTTTTATCAGACTCTTACAGTCTAAAAAGCCGTTCAAATACTGCTATTCAAACGGCTTGCAAATGTACGAATTTATTTTGGACTACAAAACATTTCTCTGAATATTTTATTTATTAGTTGTTTTTTCCTTGTATTTACGTATTTGTTTCTCGAGTGCATCTATGGTAAGATCAATAGCTTCCTCGAATGAATCGCAGGTTTTTGATGCGAAAAAATCAACATTGGGTATCGATATTTTTATTTCTGCTTCTTTATTTGTTGCTGTTTCTGGTTTTACTACTTTTAGATACACCTCTACATTTATTATTTCATCAAAAAACTTATCCAATTTCGATGTCTTTTTGTTGATGTAAGATTCTAGCGTTGCTGTTGCATCAAAATTGATGGATTGGATCCTTAGTTTCATAAATACCTCCTTTTTTATTTGGCCCTTGGGTGAGCCTGGTTATATATATTGTGTAATTCGTCAAAACTTGTGTGTGTGTAAACTTGTGTTGCCGCAAGGCTACTGTGTCCCAGTAGTTCTTTGACAGCATTTATATCAGCGCCCTGATTGAGTATTCCTGTGGCAAATGTGTGGCGGAGCACGTGCGGACTTGTTTTGTGTAGACTGCTAACCTGCGACATGGTGTTGTGTACAAGATTGTAAACCATTTTCGGGTATAGTTTTTTTCCATTTAAGCGGACGAAGAGTTCTGCTGAGTAAGCCTCAACCTCATCGTTGCGTTTGTGGATATAATGATTCAGTTTTATGCAAAAGTCTTTACTAATGGGAATGATACGTTGTTTGTTTCGTTTTCCGATAACCCTGAGATTTCCTTCCGTAAGGTCTATGTCTGTGTTCTTTATGGAAATAAGCTCCGAAAGCCTGATTCCTGTAAGGTAAAACATTTCTATTATAAGGTGGTCCCGGAGTGATTCAAAGTTGTCTGGTAAAAACGTTTCGTCCAATGCAGTTTCCATTTCTGTCTGTTTAAAAAACGCTGGAAGCGGCTTGTTTGTTTTGGGTAAAATGATTTTTAATGTTGGATTTTGTTGTGCGTAGCTCCGCGTGAGTAAAAAGTGCCAAAGTGACTTGAGTGTTGAGATTTTGCGCGATAGCGTGCGGGCTGACAGTTTCTCTGACATAAGTGTCAATACCCATTGTTGTATCTGTTGTGCTGTGACAGTCCCCGGACTAAATTGATTTTCATCGATTTGAAGAAAATTGCAGAACTGAATAAGGTCGGTATGATACGACAAAACAGTATGAGATGAATAGTTCTTCTCATACTGTAAATATTGCAGAAATTCTTTAATCATAATCGTAGGATCAATTCTGCAACGAAAATAAAATAAATAAATCAGGCAGACAAACTTTCTGCTGTTTATTTAGCTTTTTTATTCTTCGCCTAATTGCATTTTTTGTACGTAAACCGCGTGAATTTTTTCTTCGCGTTTTACTACAGAAGGTTTGTCAAAACATTGACGACGACGTAATTCTTTAACAACGCCTGTTTTTTCAAATTTGCGTTTGAATTTTTTCAATGCTCTCTCAATGTTTTCGCCTTCTTTTACGGGTACTACGATCATAATTATTAGTTATTTAATATGTTTTGTTATTTATTTCAAAATTGGACTGCAAAGATAGATAATCATTTTTAAATAGCAAAGTGTTTTTTCTGATTTTTATTTCAAGATTATTTGAATGTGTGTTAAACGCTCTTTAAATTGCTATCTGATTATCGACTGTAGTTTTATTAATCCTTATTATCAGGTTCAAAGAATATCCATTGTACGTTGGTATGCGCTTTTCTTAACGCCAACTCACAGGTGTTTATGTTCTCAATAAGCTGCTCAGCTGAATCGGCTTTAGCCATTTTGGCTTTAACGGCTACCATTATCTGAGCTCCAAGTTGTAATGTTATTAAGCTATAAACATGTTCTACTTCAGGTCTTGCTTCAAGCATTTGTTTGATGGCTGTACGTGTTTCTTCGTCGGCACTTTGTCCTATGAGCAGACTTTTTACTTTGGTTGCCAAAAAAAATGAAACTATTACCAGTAAAACTCCGATACCAATGCTTCCTATCGCATCATATACTGGATTGCCTGTAACTACAGATAGTATAACTGACAGCAGTGCAAATGCCAAACCAAATAGGGCGGCAATATCTTCACCAAGTACGACTACGAGCTCACTTTGACGTGTGTTTTTTACCCACGACCATAAACTTTCATTATGTCGGAGTTTATTGATTTGTTTGATACAACCGAAAAGAGATGCTCCTTCGAGTAATATACTTACTGATAGTACAACAATGGCTATCATCGGACTTTTCAGTTCTTCGCTTGAGCTGAGTTTATGAACACCTTCGTAAATTGAAAACAGGCCACCCATGCTGAATAACATAAGAGCTACGATAAATGACCAAAAATAAATTGATTTTCCGTGTCCGAGTGGATGTTCTATATCTGCTTTTTTCTTTGAAGCACTTAACCCTAAAAATAATAATCCCTGATTCCCGCAATCGGCAAAAGAGTGAATAGATTCAGCAAGCATGGCGCCAGAGCCGGTTAATATTGCGGCAACGGTTTTAGTGACGGCTATGCCGAAATTTGCTGTTAATGCAAAAACAATTGATTTTACTGATGCGTCCTGATGTGACATTTTAATTGATTTTTATTGGTGTGATATGATTTTTTTAATTGCTTCATTACATTGTTGTCTCCGGGTTTTTATAACTACAAAATTTTTTTCTGCGAATAAAAACTTTATTATCCTCAATGAAATGCAAAATAAATTTATGATGTGTTGAAAATGTTTGCAAAAGTATAAAATAATATGCAGTGAGATTCAGAATTATACTAAAATTAAAATTTTACACCATTATATATAAATAATTACATTTTGTAGTAATTACTCTGATTTTGATTATTAAATGTATAAGATATTTGTATATTTGTGTGGTTTTTAAGTTTTGTTAGACGAAAATTAAACTGAATTGACATGAGTGAGCGGGTTGTTGTAATTATTTCAGTATTAGCATTTATAAACTTGACGGCTATAAATATATTAAGTTGGATGAAAGTGATGCAACATCCTGCTTATTTTTGGTTAGGATGTATGTTTTTTGCCACGAGTATGGCTATAACAAACAATCTGCACATTTTTATTAATCATGGTAATATATGGTTTTATCATTTCGCATTGTTTGTTAATCTGGCGTGGGGTGCATACCTTACTCTGTTTATCAATAGTTTGAGAAATAAATCTGAAAAAAAAAATCATGTTGATTGGAAATTATTTATTCCTGCGTTATTATATTTTCCTTTTATAATTCTGTGTTTAGTAGATCCTCAATGGGGTGTTGATTCAATTACTTTGGCAAAAACGGGAGAAATGACAATTTTTGGGATGTTATATAACCTGATAATATGCTTTTATACAATAGGATCTAATGTGTTTCTACTTGTAAGAGAGTATCGTGATACACAATCCAATGAATCGGATAAGCCAAAGCAAATTCTTGAACGCAAAGAGATTCTTTGGATTATGCTCGTTTTGCAGTTAATGGCCTTCTTGCCGTTTATTTTCAGGTTTGATTTGGAGTATATAATCTCTTACATGCCAGTATTCGGACAAATATTTTTTCTTTACATATTTTTTCGTTTGTCAAATCCGACTTTATCTGTTGTAAATAAATATATTGAACTTAAAACAGATTTAAGTTCAGGAAAGATGGTCAAATATGCATCGGTTAAGATTCAGGAAGAAAAAGTGGATGATATATGCTCGAGAATGAAACGACTGATGGACACTGAAGAACCATTTCTAAATATGGAGTATAGTTTGTCAGAAATGTCAAAGCAGTTAGGGATTACGACGAATACTTTATCGATGATTTTGAATAACAAAATGAATACTTCTTTTCCAGATTATATAAACTCTTATCGTGTTGGAAGGGCTCAGCGGCTTTTGTCGGAGCTTAAAGAAAGAAAGCTAACTATTGAAGCTGTGGCTTACGATAGTGGGTTTAACAACAGAACAAGCTTTTATGCAGCCTTCAAAAAACATACAGGAACTTTACCTTCCGAATTTGTAAAATCTAAAAATAAGGGAAACCTATTAGTCGGATAAGTTTCCCTCATAAACAAACGCCTTTTATGAGACTAAAGCAAACAGATAAAGACCATATTATATTATGTTTTTTGAAATTAGACACTTAATCTCTAATACGCCTTACCGAAAATTCTATTTTGACGTCGCTATAGAAATAAGAAAGAATCTTACCTCTGTTTACTGCCATCCACCAATATAAATGCTCATAAACCCCAGCATTGCTTCGATTGTCGTCACACATTCAAAGCTAAATCGGATTTGTTGAACTGCAAGGTCATTGTTAGTAGGGTTGTTGTGGCATTACATTACTATTGCTAAATATTTAAACCTTTATTATAAAAATATTATAAAGAGTTTCTTTGGAATCGACAGAGCTTCCCTGACCATAATCAAAGCTGAATTCGAACTTTACTGATATGTTACTTGTAATTTGCTTTACAGCTTTTATTTTTGCCGATAAAGTTTGTCGGCCGTCATAGAGTTTTGTTTTAGGTTCGGAGGTGATTGTTACATCAAATCCTTTGTTCCTCAATAAATTTAGCCATTCATTATATGATAACTTCCAGTCGAAGCCACAACTAACCCAATCAGCAGGTAATGGATCATTGTGTGTGATGTACATATGACTAGCCAACGAGGTTTCGTCGTACCAGAAGTTTACATCATTTATAACGTAGTATTTATAAGGCTCATTAACGCTTTTGTCAATGTTTGTGGCTCTTTTTCCCATACTGGAAAGTTCATCTGCAGTGGTCTTTCCCAAGGTGATTCCATAAACAGGGAAGAAATTACAATTGCCTGTTGAAGAATAAGATGATGAGGAGGATTCAGATGTAGCACTCTCACTTGTACCAGGTGAGTATACAAGTTTGAAAGCCTTCATTGTGGACTTGTTAATCAAATAAATATCCTGAACTTCTTCAGGTTTGAAAACCGTATGGAAGCAGAATTTGGTATAGTGCGTCTCGTTGTAACCTACTGTAAATGTACAATCGTATTCGCCGGCTTCGGCTGCAGTAATATAGTTGAATACCAAATCTCCGTTTTTGAGCAAAACAGCCATGTGATATGTCTCCCACTTTAATGGATAGATAGAGTTGTTGATGACTGATCCAGAATAAGCTACATAAGCTTTGTTGTCAGATGCTTCTGAAATAGTGTATAGCGTTTGATAAAATCCAATGCTATAATCAATCGATTTGTCGGAATTAGATATGACTTCGTAGTAGAAGGGACTGCCTCCGAATGCAGTTTGAGAAAAAAATAATACTCCGAGAAGAAATAAAAGGTTCTTTTTCATGTTGTTCGCTTTTTAAATCTGTTATTTGAAAATATCTGGATACAAAATTATATTTTGATAAGTCAGGAGTTGTAAATATTCATATAATCTGACAAAATAAATTTGGTAATTCTTGTAAAACATACGCATTTCAATGTAAAAACACAGGGTGTCCATTTTCTTGAACACCCTTGTCTATATAAATCAAAGTGTCAGATAAATTTATTCAATAATCACCCGTTGAACTGCATTACCTTTCTCGGTGGTGATTTTTAGTAAATACATCCCTTGTAAGTTGTCAGTGTACATTTCAATTAGCGAATTTCCTTCGGTTAAGCTTATGCTCTTGTTGATTATCATTTTTCCTGTCAAATCAATCATGCAGATTGTTACTTTCTCGGGTTTTTCCAAATTAATACGCACATAACCTTTATCTTTAATCGGGTTCGGATAAACTTCGAATTTAAAATCATTTTTTGCTGAATTGATGGCGGTTTGCAAGCCCTGTTCAATGGTTTGTGAGTTTTCATTGATAGTGAAGTTCGCATTAGAAATAGTGGTTCCGGCATTTACAGTCGTTGTGTACAAACTTTCAATCTCATATCCTGTTCTTTCAATGCCGACACTGTAGTTTCCTGCCGGAAGATTCGAAAAGCTATAGTCACCATTCATATCAGGACAGGTTGTCGCAATCATATCTCCCGATCCATTGTATAATAAAACTTTAGTGCTACAGTCGTCAGCAATTGATTGAGCCACTTTACTATATTGGCGATTATTTTTAGGATCTCCTGTAACTGCTATTTTTCCTGAAATAACAGATGTTCCATTAAATTCAAATCCCACAGGTTTTCTAGCCATTAAGAAGCCAATCATTGTATCTGTAGTGCATGTCAGTTTAAACGGAATCACTTTTGTCCATTCGGTTTTGCCATCATGATAGGTATCCATCCATGGATTTTCGCCCACAAAACTATAGGATATAAAGTGGGCTTTCAGGATATAATCGCCTGCTTGTAATGAGTCAAACTGAGCTGCCTGTAGCATTTCAATATCTTTACTGAGAATGAACTTGCCGTGATTGTTTTTTCGGTAAAGCTCACAACGAACATCGCCTGTTCCATAAATTCCTCCCTGATAATGATATGCACGGAGTTTAGCGCCTTTGTAAATTACGCGTGTTGAATCAGTTGTGAAACATCCGCCAAATCCATTGTTTACCAATACATGATAAATGCCACTTTGTGTAACTTTAATCGAAGGGGTTGTTTGTCCGTTCGGTGTCCAAAAATACGAATTGCTTATGTCTGTTCCTGCAACCAACGTTACTGTATCGCCCACACAGGCGTAAATAGTATCGGGTAGCGAAACTGAAATTGTTGGTCTGACGGTAACCAAAACATTATCCGATCGTTGTCCCAAAGTGTTTTTTACTGTTACTGAATAAGTGTCAGAGGTTTTTACTGTTATTTTTTGCGTTGTTGCGCCGGTATTCCAAGTATAAACGGCACCGGGTGTAAATCCGGCATCAAGTTTTACTGAATCGCCTTGGCATATTGTACGATTTGCACCTAATTCAACTACAGGAGCAGCCAAATCGACAAGTTCAATTTTCAACCCTAGAATTGCACTTTCCATCCCCATGAAAACAACTGAGTCAATTTTCACAGCACTTTCATTTATTTCAATCTGTTTTACATAACCCAAATCATAGCCTTCCGAAGGATTGTACCTGAGATTTGAAGATGTTGTATTATTTAATAGCTTGTTAGAAATAATATTGCCCTGACTGTACAATTTTGTATAAAGAGGTGCATTATTAGTATACAATTTACTATTTACTGCGGTTATTGTATTGTTTAAGTGCGATAAGTCAATAACTAATTTTCCCGGTGTAATCCAAATTATAGGATTGTCAGCATATATTCTGCTATTATAGAGTCGCATAGGAATTCCATCAATGGAAAATGATAAATATCCATTGATTAATGTATCATTAGCTTCTATGGTAGTACTGGTAGTAATCCACACTAAATCCTCCTTGGCTTTATTTATAAAATCTAAATCAACAACACTTCTCTTAGCACTTGTAGCAAAAGGAATAATGGTGTCGCCTATAGCCGGCCAGGGATTATTATCTAAATCCGTGAAAGTTCCTGGTAAAAATTCTAATGTGTAATTGGTGGCATACTCTAAGTTAGCACCATATGAAAATGAAACATCTGAGCCTTCGATAGTAACGTCGGCTGGTGTGATATACTGAGTGGCACCGCTTGACACATTTCTTATCGTAATTGCATTTTTAGCTATAACTGCTTCGCTGAATTTCAATTCAACTCCACTGATAGGCGACACATTTATTTTGTTTTGGGTTGGATAACTGCTTACTAATGTCGGCGAAATAAGATCCGGAGCTAGTACATTGAAGTTAGGAACTGCGGTGTTTGGCACCACTGAATTTGAATGTGTATAATTTGAAACATCTGCAAACCGACGACGTAATTGGACTGCAGTTCCTTCTTGTTTTGAAGCATTTCCCATGTTGTCGAACTTAACGCTGTAGTATAAATACTTATTGAAGTATGTTTCTGTTGAATCGAACTTGATAACTGTGTTGTTTGCAACCGATAGCCCCGGGGGAATATCGTTTACGCCGGCTTTGAAGTTTTCGGCAGCTAACCAACCTATAGCAGATATAAAAGTTGTATCTCCATCGTTAATCTGAAATGCAATTAACGAAAGTCCTGTTGTCCCCGAAGTTATGAATTTTTTAGATTCATCTAAATTGCCTGAACTTTGAATAACGGTACCGGCAGCATAATTCTGAGTGGCAGTAAATGTATGAATTCCTGTGTACTGCGGATCGCCAAAAGGCACAAATCCTTTCAACGCGGTCGAATATTTCATGTCCGAAAATACAATTTTAGTGCCTGCAGTAATCGGAACTAAAGGCACAAAATCGATTGATGTATAAGCGTTGTTTAACTGTATGATTGAAATGTCGCCCGTTTGCAATATTGTGGGTGTAACTTGATAACTACATGTAATTTCTAATAGGAGTAAACTACAAAGAGATAGATGTTTTTTCATAACGGAATTATTTATTTGTTAGTAAAATATTGTTGAGGGAGTTGAGGTAATTTATGAGTGATTTACTAAATGAATGCTTAACGGATAAGGAGTTGTTGTTTATGAATACAATTTTTTGTTCTGCCAATTGATATTCAGATATGTGCGTCGGATTTACGTAGTGCGATGTGTTGATACGTATAAATCCGGCAGCAATAAGCAACTGTATAACTTCTTGTTTGTTATGGTTTACTTTGAAATGGTGATGTTTGCCTGTAAGTTCAAGGCTGGATGAGTTACAGACTTTAGCATAAAGCAGCTGATTTAAGTCCAGGTGTAGAATTAAGTCATCGGTTTCGATAAGTACCGTAGAGTTTTCTGACAATAAAGGTGTTGGTTGACGTTGGCTCATGCTTTCTTTTTCAGTAATTATACGTCAAAAGTAGCTGCAGCCTGGCAACTTTATTTCAGGAATAAATATGTGCAGAGAGTGACTTGATATGCGTAGCCATTTTGTTTAAATCCGAAATCAGATACTTTCTAATTGAAGTATCACCTTCTCTTTAAAACGGGTGGCCACAGGTACTTTTGTTTTGTCGATAAGGCCAAGTGATCCACCATCGGTTTTGTGGTAACAAACTATAAATTTTCAATTTACAAGATGTGACTGGTGTGTGCGGATGAACCCGTTGTTTTCAAGTAAGCTATCATATTCCTTAAGATTTTTTGAAACAACAACCGGCTTGCGTTCTGATATATAAAAGGTGGTATAGGAGCCATCAGCTTGTAACCGAATAATATCGTCGAGTTGAACTACATGAATTGAGTCGGAGGTACGCAATACTATTTTTGTAGGAAACTGCTGCCCCTGAAAATTATGAAGTAAGGTATTGAATCTTAAATTAATTTCCGATTCGTCAGCTTTTTTCTGTGCTTTTCGAATAGCCTCCACAAACTCGGCCGAAGTAAAGGGCTTAAGTAAAAAATCCAGTGCACTGAACTTGATAGCCTTCAGGGCATATTTTTCGTAAGCAGTAATGAAAATGATGTTGAAAGGAATGCTTGAAAATCGATTTAGTAAATCAAAAGCATTACCATCGGGCATGTCCACATCAAGCAAAAGAACATCCGGTTGATGTAAAAGGATAGCTTTATAAGCTGTTTCTATATTTTCAGCTTCGGCGCAGATAACAATTTCGGGGAAAAACTCAGCAAGCAAGCGTTTACTTTGTTCACGGGGCGACAGTTCGTCGTCAACGATCAGTATTTTCATTTGTTATGTTGTTGTAAATTAAGATTGTAGTGCCATTCTTTAGCTATTATAGTTCTTAAAAGGTACTTCTATTGTTACTAAAGTCCCCGTGCCGGTTTGTGGGTCAGGACTTTTAATCTTCAGTTTTTCAGTATTGTTACTGTCGATATTAAGTCTCTCGCGTGTTATGTCAAGTGCAAACGAACGATGACTGACGTTTTGAGTTGTCGCCTGGAATCCTTTCCCATTGTCGGTAACACTCATTGATAGAGTTTTGCCATCAAATCCAAAATGGATATTTATTTTGCCACCGGCAATACCTCTTACTCCATGTTCAACGGCATTTTCGATAAAAGGTTGCGCTATCATAGGTGGTATTTCAAAGGCTTCGGGGTCAATCTTTTGATCTACGTCAATTGTATATTCAAAAGATTTGTCGAAACGTAATTGTTGCATTGCGAGGTAGTTATGCAGGAATGCTATTTCTGTGTCGAGCGAAACAAATTCTACTGCCGAATTTTCAAGAATCTGACGCATTAGTTTGGAGTACTGGGCCAGATAATCGGATGCTTCGCGACCTTTGTTGGTTTGAATATATTGATTGATGGCATTTAAAGTATTGAAAATGAAATGAGGACTCATTTGCGAGCGCAGCAGTTTCTGTTTGAGTTCAGCTTGAAGTTTTTGACTTTTAAGTTGCTTGCGGGTATTTAATAATATTATAACTCCAACTACAAGTGACATGATAATTATCAGTGTGATAATTAAGATGTTTTGTCGCTCAAGTTTCAATGTGTTTAGTTTATTTTTGTTGTCAAGAAGTGCTATTTTTTTCTCTTTTTCTGAAGTTTGATATTTGACTTCAAGGTCATGAACCGATTTTTGCACATCGGCATTACGAATGGAATCAACACCTTCTTTATAAGCATTGTAGTGCTCGTAAGCTAATTTCCAGTTTTTTGTTTTTTCGCCAATTACCGCCAATGCTAAATGAGCTGACGCTTCTTCTTCGGGATATGTTTTAAGTGATTGCGCCAATTGCAGAGCTTTAGTGGCATGAACCGTTGCTTCAATTGACCGGTTCATATCAATAAGTATATTAGCTGCATTTGTATGATTAATAATTGTAGAATAATTCCGATTTAATTTTTTCGAAATAACAATCGCCTGCAAGATATCATCTAAAGCTTTGTCGTATTTTCTTTCTGATTTATACAGTAAACTTCTGTTAGATAGCACTGTGCCTAGTCCATTGTCGTATTCGGCCTCCTTGCATAAAACATACATTGAGTCGTACCACGCAAAAGCCTGTTTGTTGTTTTTCTGTATTTTGGCAATTCCACCCAGATCATTAAAAATGGCTGCACGGGTAGAGATGCGTATATCTTGAAGCGTTTTAGTCAATTGGTAGGCTTTTTCAACATAATACTTCCATTTGCTAACATCTGTTTCTTTAAAAAGCTGACCAACATTTTGGTAATAATAAGCTAAATCTTCGGTATTACCGGATGCCTCTTTGTTCTTCAATGCTTTAAGTTCGTAAGCAATAGCCATTTGCAAATTGCCTGCATATTCATATTCCGAACCCATGTTCATCATAATCATGGCTACTTTATCCAGATTTTTTATATCAGCAAAAGCTTTAAGTGCTTTGTGATAATGACTGAATGCTAGCTGTCTGTTGCCGCTAACACTGGCATTGGTAGCTAACAGGTTGTGAATAATGCCAATCTGTTTTGTTTCACGGGCTTTGATGGCAAATTCGAGCCCTTTGGAAAGGTAAATTGTACTTTTGCCATATTCACCCAAATCACATAAATAGTCACCTAAGTATTTATACGATTTAATAATTTGAGCAGTGTCTGTGGTTTTAATGGCTTTAAAGTTTTCTTTATAGAGCGATTGTAACGAGTCGTCGGCATTTAAGCCAACTGTAAGAGATAATAAAAGTACAGTGATTAGTTTTCTAGAAGGTGTAAACATAGCTAAGCTTTTCATTAGTATGCAAATATAGAAATATTTTTTTAAAGCTGTAACTTTTATTACGTTAATCATAAAAAAACGGGATTACTGTAATAGTAATCCCGTTAAAGCAGAAAAGTTTTATGGTATTTATTTCTTTATAGCCACTAATAAAAATTGTTCGTACGCTGAAATCACTCCGGGTGTACGTTCACGTTTCATAATGTTGTATGTTTCAGCTGAAAGTACGCTGAAGCCCGCTGTTTCAAATTGTTTGCTGAGTCCGTCGGCATCAAAACCCTTGTGTGGGATAGGTTCGAAGCGATGAAAAGAACCATCTTCGGTACGAATATCGCCAATCGCAACAGTTGCACCCGGCCGACAGATGCTGCTCATGTGTAGCAATGCGCTGTCAATATCAGGAATATGGTGAAATGCCATACAGGAAAACACGAAATCAATGTCCTGTGAAGTGTAATCAAATACCTCTCCATGAACAATTTCTACCGACTCTGTGCCATTTAATTTTTGTTTCAGAACACCTAGCATGGCTTCTGAAGTGTCTTCAAAAACTACTGTGCTTACTTTTGGTAATAATTGCAAGCCTACCAGACCTGTTCCGGCGCCTATCTCTAGTCCTTTCCAGCTGCTTTGAGGTTGTACTTTTTTCAACATGGCCTCAACAAATGTATCGGTCATTTTTATTTTTTCAGGACTATCCCAGTCCGAAGCTCTGTGCGCAAAATTATCTGTCATTGTTACTTGTTTTTACTTCCAACGAAAATAAACATTATTTGTTCGCAAGAGCTAGAGTATACTAGTTCTTAATAAACTTTTTAAGGTCTCGGAAATTGTCGGTACTTATTTTAATAAAATAGATACCTTGTGACAGGTGAAGTGAATTTATATTTATGATTTCGCTTTGTTTCCCGGCCGCAGAATATAGTTTCTCGTTTTTGTATAATGTTTTTCCTGACAGGTCTGACAATTCGACCAAAGCTTTGCAGGGCTTGTTGATAACGAAGGAAATGTTCAATTCATCAGAGTTTTGAAATACCGTAAGATTTGCCTCTGAGTCTGAAGTGTTATTAGATAGCTGAGTTGTAACACTGGGAGGTGTAAGATATTGTTTGAAAAAAGTATACATACTTGTTAGTGGAGTTGATGTTTGAGGAACTGCGTGACCTGTTCCATAATCAAGCACAGTTGCAGTAGTAACACCTAATCCGGTCAGTTTAGCTTTAAATTGCGAAATCTGATGTTGATAATACGACGCATCTGTACTGTTGTAGAAAAAGATGACAGGAGCTGTGGCAGACGTTTGCGCCAGATATGCTGCACCTTGCGATTCCCATAGGGCCTGATTGGTAGCCAGTGCTCCCCATGCCAATGGGCAGTTTGTTGTAAGTGCACCAATGTCGCTTTCGGCAGTATTATATATTTGCGTATAATCAAAAACACCCGAACCAAGGGCTGCCACCTGCACATCGTCGGAAACGCCAACATGTAAACCTGCATTTTCAAAATTGGCTACACTGCGATCGCCGATAGCCATGGAGCCGGCTGTTGAACCACGTGAAAATCCATATATACCTATTTTGCCTGATAATCCTAGATTGACTCCCGTTGCTCTCAGTGTACGAATGGCCGACTTCACTTTTTGGGCAGCATCAGGATTTACTTCGTACGATGCATATGTTTTGTTAGCACCACCCACAGGCTTTCCCTGTCCCCAGTTGCAATACTTGGGATGATCGGCAATGGCCCACGCAATGCCATTGGCAGGTGCACCTTCAAGAAATGAGTCGTTGAATCCGGCTAGTGTATTTCCCAGATTTAAGCGCTGGTGCTTGGTTACTTCGCTATCTCCCGAACTGTTGCTGTACGAAAACGAAAGAACCACCGGAACCGCTGTCGATGGATTGGCCGGATAAATAATGTCCATGTAAAGAGAATCTCCAACTGTGTACGTTGACGGATAATTATAAATAGTGGGGTTGTCTTTAAAATATGAAACATCACGCGCAATTCTGTATCCTTCGAAAAGTACGTAAGATCTGTATTTAGAACAATTCGACAATCCACAAAAAGAACCACTGTTGATAGCTGTGTTGATGGCAATTATATCGGCATTGATGCCCGGAGTTGTGGCTTTGATGTTGTTTGTGTAATCAAGTTCAATCACCCGATAGCCTTTAGAAAGCAGCCAGTTTACATCTGTAGCATTCGTGTTTTGACCGATTTTGCTAAAGCTCAGATTCTCGAGATAAACAACGGTCAGAAAGTTGCCTGATGCATCTTTAGAGGCAGTGGAAGGATTCGTCACAGTATAAGTGATATTACCCCCGGTGGTGGCACTAACCCAATTGCCTGCAGTTGTCTGTGAGAAAATTGTTCCCCCAAAAAAGAACAACCATAAAATAATTGATTGTAAAAAGAACTGTGTATTAAGTGTTTTTTTCATTTTCTTATACCGACTGTTGAAAAGTTGCTTTAGTTTAAAATGACGCAACAAGTAAGCTTCAGTACTCGTTTTTTTTTGAGTTTCAGCCACTCAAATTGAATTATTTTCTTTCTGTAATTAGTCTTAACCACAAATGCTCAATTTCTTTGGTAGTTAGCTGTCTGTTTTGCCGTAGCGCTACTCAAAAGCAACATTATAAATACGGCCGGAACGCACAGTTTGTACTGGTTTTTCGGGGTTAGGTACTTGGTTGTCATTGGTTTGTTCTAAATTTAGATAATTTTCAACAACCCATAGGGTTTTCAATCACTATCAACTTTGATATTTTCTTTCCGTTTGTTTTAAATTGTCCCGTTATTCTTAAGAAATATCTACTTATCGCAATTCCACATGGATATTCAGTCAGAGAAGTTACATTCTCAATATGCCTTGCCCATTTTTCACCACATTTTACTTTAACTTCAGCTTTCAGTTCTTCTATTGAGCTTTCAGGAAATTTTTCTGTTTCTTTCTCTGAATATGACAAACAAAGAAATTTTCCATTTTTTTGTTTTAATGTTTTCCATTCAGAGCTAAAGTGCTTCCATTCTGTCAAATCGCGGTGTGGTCCTTCGTCCATAATTGTTAAACTGGTTTCGTAGCGCTGCTCTATCTTTACATTCTCTAAAACATTCGTTTCAATGCCTATTTTCTGATTTTCAATTGTTTCACCCATGTCTGCAAAAACATAAACCGTGTCTCTTTGAATTTGAGAAAGTTTATTCTCTTCGTCATAAACTCCAAATTTGTCGATAATTATTGTCAATTCCTCAAATTTTATTGTTGTTGTGTTTTTACTTTCCTGATTTTCCGAGATATTTTTTACTGTTGGAATAGTGTCATACGAAATAATAGTTGAGTCTTTTGTTTCTAATTTTCCGTTTTGAGTTTTATTTTGTTCGCATGAAGCCGTTAAAAAGAGAGTCGGGAATATGAATATATATATGATTCTGTTCATGTAATTTTTCTCAATTTAAGGCGATTTTTATCTTTTTTACATGTTGCAGCTAACGACCAATGCCAATAGAGCGTGTGTTATGCGTTAGGCTATTTGTCAGGTAAGTTCGAGAAAGGTGTCTTCAAGTTTTACGTTAAAGTTAATCTCGGCTTTTAACGCTTTGAAAACTTTAATAATCGTGTCGATTGTTGCGCTGTTAGCACTACTTTCAAGTTTTGAAATTTGTGCTTTTTGTACACCAATTAATTTCCCCAGTTCTTCCTGTGTCAAATGACGTTCTTGTCTCGCGGATTTAATCATTTTGCCCAAAACGTCCATTCTCAGCTCGTATTCGTACTCTTCTCTTTCTTTAGTTCCCGCTTTTCCGATATACTGATCTTTCATTTCAGAAAGACTTTTTGTTTTTATTTCTTTAGTTGCCATGTTTTTACTTTTTTAGTTTGTTGTTGAAATACTTGTCTCTAATTCGTTCTGCTCGTTCGATTTCGTTACTTGGAACTTTATCCACTTTTTTTACGAAACCATGAGTCGCAATAACCAATGTTTCTTTGTTGTCTGTCTTGTCCCAAAACGCAAGTAGTCTTATTTGAAGTCCTGCATATTTCGCCCGAAATTCCCAAATGTCGTTTTGAAGTTTCTTAAAAAGTCTTGGGTCATTCGTTTGTTCAGCAAGATGGTTTCGAAATATCTCATTGATTTTTTCTTAATGTTATAACGTACAAAGATAGATAAAGTTTCCATATATAGAAACAGTCTCGTTCTTTTTTTTAAGCTTACGCATAACGACCGAGGCTATGGGATTTTGGCGGTTTGCGGGAGCATTCGCTGTCGTGGAACGACAAAGTGAATTGAAAATCAGCGAAGCTAATGCGGGAGCTCCCGATCCCCTCGGGACGCCGGAATGCACGTCAGCCAGCCTGTGCCATAGCGTGTGTTGGGTGCTGGCCGTTGGTCAATCGTACTTTCTTTCTATGTTTTACGGGTTTGCTTTTTCTTTATCTTGTTGTCATAACTCGTTTGTAAGTTTCTCAATATTCTTTTCACCAGGCCCTACGTTTCGTCGTTTTTTCGTATCTAAAAAAGAAAGCGATATTTAATAGAGTTATTCCACGATTTTACTTTCATAAATAAGCCCTACAAAATGGTATGTATTATAGAACTCTTCGCATTTATCACAAGGTACGGGAGATACATATTGATTATTCGATTTGTCCTGAGAAACGTTTGTTGCTCCATAATAATGACCTCCAAACAGATTTTCTCCATCACAATTATACACTTTGGTAAAAGTATCATCCTCTACAACAATGTTGAGGGTATTGTTAGTGTTATTTTGATACAGTTTTATGCTTAGTTTCGCGGAGATTGAATAATCATTTATCAACGTTTTAAGCCATTCCAAGTTTTCTGTTGGATTACTTACACCACAACAGGTAATTACCCGATTTTCATAAATCTCGAACTTTTGTTGTTTATCACAACTTGTTCCGATCAGCAGAAACGAAACCAAAGCCAACTGAAATAGAAAGTTTATTTTTCTCATAATTTATATTACTTAAGTAAAGTGTTTGATTCAAAATTATTTGTTCAATTCAATGTTATTTCTTCTTTTTTTCTGTTGAAAATAGGTCTGCTTAATATTTTTCCTCGACTTTTCCTCTCAATCAGAATCGTTCCTTTCTAAATTAATATAGCCCTTACTGTCGTCAAGCTTTTTCACTTTGTGTCCGAAAGTCGAAACACGTTTTCTGGTGATTCCAAATACTTCAAAGAAGTCATTTAAAAATGTTTTGCGTTTGCTTCTTCGTTTGAAGTGTCAGCCCATTTCGAAAAAAGTAATGCTCGGTATTTTATTTCGTACCAGCTTAATGCCTTGTTTTATCTATGATTGAGTTTTTGTTTTTTTTCAGGCTTGCCACTAACGACCGAGGCTATGGGCACGGGCGGTTTGCGGGAGCATTCGCTGTCGTGGAACGACAAAGTGAATTGGAAATCAGTGAAGCTAATGCGGGAGCTCCCGATCCTTATCGGGACAGCTAAGTGCACGTCAGCCAGCCTGTGAACCTAAGAGCGTGTGTTATGGCCAGTACATTATTTTTCTCGTTTAATGTAGATCGTCCCTTTATATTTGCCAATCGAATCAATAAATTGCTCTGTTTTTAGATATAGTAAGTCTTTTCTCAATGTATGACTCGAAATTTCAGGCATTGATAGAACTAAGTCTGTAAGTTTAATAGGTTGATTTGAAGATATAAAGTCCATAATCTTTTTCTGTCTTTCGTTCAAATACCCGCCTTTAGATTTAAAAAGGTCATACTTTTGTTCTAATCTGTGGATTAGTGTTTCCAACGAATCTAAAAAGAAAAGAACCCAAGCATTTATATTTTCATTCTCAGTATTTCTGTCTTTTTGTCCGTCCATTAAAGCCTCGTAGTAAGTCTTTTTCTTTTGTTCAATTAAGTTTTCAAATGATACATATTGGATAAACTGATAATCGTTTTTAAGAAGAAGTAAATTTGTCAGAAGTCTTGATAGTCGACCATTACCATCTTGAAAAGGGTGAATTGATAAAAATTCATAGATAAAAAGTGCAATTATTACTAATTGGTGTATTTCATTTTTATCTAATTCTTGGTTTGTCCAGTCAATTAGTTCATTCATTTCACTTTCAACAAGGTGAGGTTCAGTCGTATTAAAAATCACTTTTTGAGTGCCGTCCGGATAATTCGCAACAACTTTATTTGACAAGTTTTTATAGTTTCCTCTATGCCTATCGTCCTTTTCGCTGTATTTCAATAGTCTTTGGTGAAGTTGTTGAATGTAATTCTGTGAAATTCGAATATCTGAATAACTTTCATAAATAATTTCAAGAACATCATAATATCCCACTACTTCTTGTTGGTCTCTTGTTACAAGTTTTGTAATCTCCATGTTTTCAAGAAGTTCTTTGATTTCATTGTCTGTCAACTGAACTCCTTCTATTCTTGTTGAAGAACCAATTGATTCTATAGTCGCAATTCTCCGAAGTTCTTTCAGATAATTGTTTTCTTTCTGTTCCACAAGATTCCACTTACCTCTAAACGAGTCAATGAAACTTATTTTCTTGATTATCTGTTGATTTGTGCTAAAATTGAAATTCAGCTTGTTTTGAAATTTATCCATAATTTATTCGTATATTATTCGAACAAAGATAATCAAACTTCTCAAATTGCCCATAAATTATTCGTAATTTATTCGTATCTGTCATTTTTTTGTATTGACCGCTAACGACCGAGGCTATGGGCATTGGCGGTTTGCGGGAGCTCCCGATCCTT
>ERZ1034365.669-NODE-669-length-18601-cov-4.592259_pt1 | contig 18601 bp, 16 predicted proteins | sample MGYA00520615_ERZ1034365 | MGnify/ENA primary metagenome ERZ1034365 (study PRJEB33736, sample SAMEA104284505) | Azolla filiculoides | biome: Urban; feature: Water surface; material: Ditch water | place: Netherlands | collected 2015-10-28 | depth 0-0.1 m ... | reverse complement strand
ACCGGTCGTGCTGAAGCCACGGCAATTTACTTTGGGGCGCCAGTCGTTTGCTTCACAAACTTGAGCAGAGCCTGCTTTCGGTACTCGCTGGGAGTCACCCCTTTAATATCCATGAACCTGCGATTGAAATTGGCCAGATTGCGAAAGCCCACCTCGTAACAAACATTGCTGATGTACTGATCTGTCTGGATCAGCAGCTGGCAAGCCTTGCTTATACGCATCGCATTCAAGAAGTCTGTGAACGTGTTGCCCATGGTCTTTCGGAAGTAGCGTGAGAAACTGGGTTCAGTCATGCCAACCAACGCGCACACATCAGCCATGGCAATGTCCTCGGCATAGTTCTCATTGAGATAGTCCAAGACTTGGTTGATACGCGTCATCGAGGAGCCATCTTCGGCGTATTGCATCTGTGCCTGGGATAGCAGGCGATAGTCCTCACAACGGGAAAGTTCCAGCAAAAGGTCAACAAATCCCGCAAAGCGCGCCATGCCCTTGCTCTTCTTAATGGAGTAAAACCTCTCCCGCATTTGCTCGCTCATGCCAAAGAACTCAACCCCGTGCTTCGCACGCTCCAGCAAAGGACTCAGTTCATCCATCTCCGGGAACGCCGCCATGCCATTGCGCAATGGCTCATCCAAAAACTGGATCACGAGGTTGCGTTGTGCCACACCGCCGTCCGGCAGGTTAGACGAAATCCAGTTGTGCGGCAACCTCGGGCCCACAAGAGCAACGTATCCCGGTGCGTAATGACCGACATAGTCACCAATGAAGGAGCGTCCGTGCGTTTCCGTGATGATCTGCAGCTCGTACTCATCGTGGTAATGCCAGCGCTCCAGCGGCCATGGGCAACCATGTTCCAGACAGCGGACGATGCTATTGCCAGCCGGTTCAAAGCCAAGCTTGGGGTCGCGCAACAACTCGTGCTCAAGTTGAGGCCGGGTGTTGGTCGTGACATCCGCTTTCATACAAGCCTCCACTCAGGTAATAACTGAGGGTGAATTCTGCATGAGTTCCGCCCGTGTCGGTGGCTGACATCCCTGGCGTCCACAGTTGATGGCGGCGGCTTGAACTGCGCGCTGCAAGGTGAGCGCCACGCGCTGTTCCATTTCATTTGGTTCAGTGGCCCAGTCCGCCAGACAGGTTCCCCAAAACGTGTCACCGGCCCCCACGGTATCAACCACCTCTACAGGCGCTGCCCGCGCAATGGCGTGTTGATTTCCCACGAAGAGGCAGGCACCTTGGCCACCAAATGTCAGTGCCACATGCGAAGCACCTTTTGCCATCCACGCTTTGGCAATGGTGGAGGCGCGCTCGGGTGAGGGGTTTTCAAACCCCAGTAACTCAAGGTCTTCATCGCTGGCCTTGATCCAGTCTGCGTAAGGAATCACCGCTTGAACGGCAGCGAGATAGTTACCCAGGTCGATAGCTACGCGGGGCCTCAAATTGACGTCCACACTGATAGTCCAGCCCCAGGCACGCGCGCGCTCAAGAATGGTCATCACTTTGCTGTGATCAGGTGGCAGCAGAGCTAGTGAACCGGTGTGCAAAATCCCCGCTGCTTGTGACTCTATTCGCTGCAAAACCGAATCCATGCTGTAGTCACGGTCGGCAACTCCCTCGCGGTAGAAGCTGTAGTCCGGTTGCCCGTCACGCAGCCGGATCAGGGCCAACGAGGTGGGCAAATGGCTGCGCTGGGCATTGAACTTAACACCATCACCTTCCAAGCGCTGGGCAAACTGCCCGCCATAGGCGTCTTGCGAGAGTGGGTTGAGGTACGTCACCGAGGCATCTTGCAAGGCAGCTGCGCGCGCCAGGTTGAAGGGGCTCCCCCCCAATATTGGCTTGAGCTGTCCATCGGCCTGCTCAATACAGTCCACTAAGGCTTCGCCCAATACAAAGATACGCTTATTCATCACAATCGGTGTCAATTCAAGTTGCCTGCTTTCGCAGCTCAGGCGGCTACTTCGATCTGAATCTTCACATCAGTAGGACGGGCCTTGGCGGCTTCTTCAAAGGCTTTAACGCCGTCCTTGAACGCGAACTTGCGGGAGATAAAGACCTTGCCGGAACTGATGAGTGCCAGAGCGCGCGGGAAAATGTTGGCATAGCGAAATACCGACTCAATCCGCGCCTCTTTGGCCTGAATGGCCACTACGTCAAACGGCACCTTGTCCACAGGGATACCCACCAGCACCACACAGCCGCCAGGGCAGATCAGGTCAAAAATATTGTCAAAGGCACGTGCACCCCCGCTGGCTTCAAACACCACGTCGGCTCCCCAACCGCTGGTGACGGCCTGAACCACGTCGGCGAGCTTTTGCTCCTTGACATTTACGGTGGTCACTGCGGGGTTGTCAGCGAACAAGGCCAGCTTCTCCGGCACGAGGTCCGCCAAAATCACCCGAGCCGCACCGCCCGCCAACGCGGCCAGTGCAGTCATCGCGCCGATTGTTCCGGCACCAATCACCACGGCCACATCACCAGGCTTCATTGCGGCCTTCTTGGCAGCCTGTAGACCAATGGCCAGAGGCTCCACAATCGCGCCTTCGCCAAAACTCACGTTGTCGGGCAAGCGAAAGGTAAACGCTGCCGGGTGCACCACATAGGGGGTCAGGCAACCATGGATAGGAGGGGTGGCCCAAAAGCTCACCGCAGGGTCGAGGTTGTAAATGCCCTGCATGGTGGCGCGCGAAGTCATATCAGGGATGCCGGGCTCCATGCAGACGCGGTCGCCGACCTTGAGGTTCTTCACCTCGGCGCCAATTTCCACCACGGTGCCCGAAGCCTCATGCCCCAACACCATCGGTTTGTTGACCACATAGGGACCAATGCCGCCATGCTGAAAATAATGCACATCGCTACCGCAAACACCCACGGTGTGCACCTGAATCTTGACATCCTTGGGGCCAACGGTCAGCGGCAAGTCGATGTCGCGCAGGGTGAGTTCGTGGGTTTTTTCCAATACCAGAGCTTGGGACATGATCTGTTTCCTAAATAAAGAGGGATAAATAAAGGGGTGGGCGCGAAGAATCAGGCGCGCGCTTTGACCAGTGTTTGGCCAGTGCTGATGTCAAACATGTGCAGGTGTTCCTCCTGCACGCTGAAGGTCATGCGGTCCTGCAACTGGGGTGCCACGTTGGAAGGCACCATGGCACCCATCTCGATGCCACCGCAATCCAGATTGACCAGCACCTCATTGCCCAGGTATTCCACCAACTCCACGTTGCCGTTGAATCCAGTGCCTTTTTCGTTGGGCGCGGACAAGGACATGTGCGAGGGGCGCACGCCCAGCGTCACCCGGTCACGCCCCCGCAGATCAAAGCGATGGGCACTGACGGTCACCATGCCGCTAGGGCCGGATATCTCAAAATGGTCGTCACGGTCTTTCACCGCCATGTCCATGAGGTTCATGGGAGGTGTGCCGATGAAGCCCGCCACATATTTGGTGCGCGGGCGCTCAAAGATTTCACGCGGTGTGCCAATCTGCTCAATCAAACCGTCCTTGAGCAAGACAATGCGGTCAGCCAGCGTCATGGCCTCATGCTGGTCATGGGTCACGTAGATCGTGGTGGTCTTGAGGTTTTGGTGCAGACGGGCGATCTCGATGCGCATGTGGTTGCGCAGCTTGGCGTCCAGGTTGGACAAGGGCTCGTCAAACAAAAATACTTGCGGCTGTCGCACAATGGCACGGCCCATGGCCACTCGCTGGCGTTGACCACCTGACAGTTCGCGTGGCTTGCGTTGCAATAAGTGGCTGAGTTCCAAAATACCAGCCGCTTTGTCGACGCGCGTTTTGATGTCGTCCAAAGGCACTTTGGCAATCTTCAAGCCATAGGCCATGTTGTCAAACACACTCATGTGCGGGTACAGCGCATAGTTTTGAAAGACCATGGCAATGTCGCGCTCGGCAGGTTCGAGTTCGTTGACCACCCGGTCGCCAATCGAAATGTTGCCGCCAGTGATCTCTTCAAGGCCTGCCACCATGCGCAGCAGTGTGGATTTGCCGCACCCAGACGGACCCACAATGACGACAAATTCGCCGTCGTTGATTTGCGCGTTGAGGTTGTGAATCACAGGCACTGCTTTGGCGCCTGAACCGTATTCTTTGACGATGTTTTGAAGTGTGATGGAAGCCATTATTTTTCAGTATCAACCAGGCCCTTGACGAACCATTTTTGCATCAGGATCACCACGAGGGCGGGCGGGAGCATTGCCAAAATGGCCGTGGCCATGACAACGTTCCATTCGGTATAAGCTTCACCCGCCAACATGCGTTTGATGCCCATGACAACCGGGTACATGTCTTCGTTGGTGGTGACCAGAAGGGGCCACAGGTATTGATTCCAGCCATAAATGAACTGAATCACAAACAAGGCGGCAATGTTGGTGGCGGACAAAGGCAGCAAGATGTCCTTGAAGAAACGCATGGGGCCTGCGCCGTCCATGCGCGCTGCTTCTACCAGTTCATCGGGCACCGTGAGAAAAAATTGACGCAGCAAAAAGGTTGCCGTTGCCGATGCAATCAGCGGCACGGTGAGGCCTGCGTAGGTGTTGAGCAAGCCCAAATTGGCAACCACCTCATAAGTCGGGCTGATGCGAACTTCCACAGGCAGCATCAAGGTGATGAAGATCATCCAGAAGAATAAATTTCTAAACGGAAAGCGAAAATAAACCAAGGCAAATGCAGACAGCAGCGAGATGGCAATCTTGCCAATCGAGATGACCAAGGCGCTGATCAAGCTGGTTTGCATCATGGGCCAAACCGCTGGAATTTTGCCGCCCAGCGAGGTTTCGCCGCCAAACAAAGCCAGTCGATATGACTCGAAGAAGTTGTTGCCAGGCATCATCGACATCGGGATGCTTCTGGAGATTTGCTCAGCTGTTTGGGTGGAGGCCACAAAGGTGAGGTACAGCGGAAAAGCCACGATGGACACACCGATCAGCAAGATCACGTGCGACAAGATGTCGAGGCCGGGACGTCGTTCGATCATGTCAGTACTGCACTTTCTTTTCAACAAAGCGGAACTGCACCACGGTGAGGGCCACCACAATCACCATCAAGATGACCGACTGCGCGGCAGAGCCGCCCATGTCCAAAGCTTTGAAACCGTCGTAGTAAACCTTGTAAACCAAAATGGCCGTTTCTTTGCCTGGACCGCCGTGGGTGGTGGCATCGATGATGGCAAAGGTGTCAAAGAAGGCGTACACCACATTGATGACCAACAAGAAGAAGGTGGTGGGGGACAGCAAGGGAAACACAATGGTCCAAAAACGGTGCCAAGGCGATGCCCCGTCAATGGCGGCAGCCTCAATCAATGACTTGGGAATGGACTGAAGTCCCGCCAAGAAAAACAAAAAGTTGTATGAAATTTGCTTCCATACGGAGGCCATGACGATCAGTGCCATGGCATGGTTGCCGTTGAGCAGATGGTTCCAATCAAAACCGATGCTGCGCAGAAAGTAAGCCACCACGCCCATGGGCGATGCGAACATGAAAAGCCACAACACACCTGCCACCACAGGGGCCACGGCATAGGGCCAAATGAGCAAAGTTTTGTACAAACCTGCGCCCCGCGCAACACGATTGGCCATGACGGCCAGCAGCAAGGAAATAGACAAGCCCGAGCTGGCCACCAAGATCGAGAAAAATGCGGTGGTTTTGAAGGACGTTAAGTAACTGGCATCACCGAAGAGCCGGTCAAAGTTCTCCATGCCCACAAATTGCACAGAGCCGCCAAAGGCGTCCTCGGTTAGCACGCTTTGGTACAGCGCTTGGCCCGCTGGCCAAAAGAAAAAGACCAGCACCACCACCATTTGCGGGGCAATGAGCAGCCAAGGCAACCAGGCTGATTTGAAGCGAACGCGCTTTTCCATGAAACTCTTTGTGAAACGACTGTCAATTTAAAGGACAAAAGCAGAGGCACCAGCCTCTGCTTTTGGCGAGGACATTCTGCTGCTTGATAGAAGCAAGATGTCCTTTTGAAACGGTGAACAGTTTACTTGTTGGCTTTTTCGAAGCGCTCAAGTTGCTCGTTACCGCGTTTGATGGCGATGTCCAAGGCTTCTTTAGGCTGTTTCTTGCCGCTCCACACGCCTTCGAGTTCTTCGTCGATGATGGTGCGAATTTGCACAAAGTTACCCAAACGCACGCCACGTGACTTGTCGGTTGTTTTGCGAATCATTTGGGTCACAGACACGTCTGTGCCGGGGTTCTTTTTGTAGAAACCAGACTTGTCTGTCAACTCAAAAGAAGCTTTGGTGACCGGCAGGTAGCCCGTGCGCTGGTGGCTTTTGGCCGCCACGTCGGGCTTGGACAGGAAAGCGAAGAATTGGCCCACGCCTTTGTACTCATCGGCCTTCTTGCCACTCATGACCCACAAGCTGGCGCCGCCAATCACTGTATTTTGCGGTGCGCCATTGACGTCTGGGTAATAAGGCAAGGTGCCAATGCCATAGGCAAATTTGCCGTTGCGCGTCACGTTGCCGTACAGGGCTGAGGAGCCTGTGGCCATGGCACATTCGCCAGAGACAAATGTGGCATCGGCCGCGTTGCCGCGACCTTTGTAAATGAACAGACCACTCTTGGCCATGTTGGCCAAATTCTCAATGTGGCGAACATGCAGGGGGCTATTGAAAGAAAGGCGTGCATCCAAGCCGCGCATGCCATTGCCCTTGGTTGCAAACTCGGTGTTGTGCCAAGCCGAGAAGCTTTCCAGTTGCGTCCAGCTGATCCAGCTGGTGGTGAAGGGGCACTTGTGACCGCTGGCTTTCAATTTGGCAGCAGCCAAGGCCACTTCAGGCCATGTTGTGGGGGGCTTCTCTGGGTCCATGCCCGCTGCTTTGAAGGCGTCTTTGTTGTAATGGAAAACGGGTGTGGAGCTGTTGAAGGGGAAGCTCAACATTTGGCCATTGGGCGCTGTGTAGTAGCCGGCAACCGCTGGCACGTAAGCTTCTTGGTCAAACTTGAGTCCGGCGTCTTGCATCACTTTGCCTACCGGCACGATGGCGCCCTTGCTGGCCATCATGGTGGCTGTGCCCACTTCAAACACTTGCAAAATGTGAGGGGCGTTGCCAGAGCGGTAGGCCGCGATGGCGGCCGTCATGGACTCGTCGTAGCCACCTTTGAACGTGGGCACAATTTTGTAATCTTTTTGGCTGGCATTGAAGTCTTTGGCCAAGTCGTTGACCCATTCACCCAGGGCACCGCCCATGGAGTGCCACCATTGAATTTCGGTTTGAGCTTGTGCGCCCATGCTGAAAGCTGCAACCGCCAAAGCGGCCAAGGTTTTTTTGTAACTCATAAGTACTCCTGTTGATGTGTCGTCTTGTGTTGAGAAGACTGACGTGCGGATCCTATTACAGCGGGATGACGGTTTGGTGACAACCCGGGCTTTCCATGACAAAGCGCAAAGTGCCCCGAGCTGCCCCCACCCTTGGTGCGTGATTGACCCCCTGAAGTAAAATCGGGCTTAAATCTCATGAACGCACCAACCACGCTCCAACACCTGATGCAAGCGGACGATTCTTCGCCCCGTTTGCGCGAAATTCCCTACAACTACACAAGCTTCTCCGACCGAGAGATTGTGATTCGTTTACTGGGCTCCCGTGCCTGGGATCTTTTGAACCAACTTCGTGAAGAACGTCGCACGGGTCGTTCCGCCCGCATGCTCTATGAAGTGTTGGGCGACATTTGGGTGGTTCAGCGCAATCCGTACTTGCAAGACGATTTGCTCGACAACCCCGACCGCCGCAAATTGTTGGTGGAAGCTTTGCAACACCGCTTAGGCGAGGTGCAAAAGCGCCGCACGCCTGACGTCGATGCCTTGCGCGATGGTTTGGTCGGCGAGTTGTTGGTGTTGGCCAAACAAACCGTGGCCAGTTTTGACCAAACTTTTACCGCCATGGCCGCATTGCGACGCAAAACGCAAAAGTCCTTGGGCAAACTCACCGCCAAAGACAACATCAAATTTGATGCCCTCTCGCGCGTCAGCCATGTCACGGACGCCACCGATTGGCGCGTGGAGTACCCGTTTGTGGTGCTGACACCCGACACAGAAGCCGAAATGGCCAATTTGGTCAAAGCTTGTTTTACTTTGGGTTTGACCATCATTCCCCGTGGCGGCGGTACGGGCTACACCGGGGGTGCTGTGCCACTGACCTGGAACAGCGCGGTCATCAACACCGAAAAACTCGAGGCCATGTCTGGCATCGAGATGGTCAAATTGCCTGGCCTGGACAAAGAAGTGCCCACCTTGTGGACCGAAGTCGGCGTGGTCACGCAGCGCGTCACCGATGCGGCAGAGCGCGCCGGCTGGGTGTTTGCGGTCGATCCCACGTCGGCTGAAGCCAGCTGCATTGGCGGCAACATTGCCATGAATGCCGGCGGCAAAAAGGCCGTGTTGTGGGGCACTGCGCTCGACAACTTGGCCAGCTGGCGCATGGTCACGCCCGATGCGCAGTGGCTCGAAGTTACCCGTCTGGGCCACAACCTGGGCAAGATTCATGACGTGGCCGTGGCCAGTTTTGAGTTGAAATATTTCGAAGCCAACGGTACCACGCTGGTTCGTGAAGAGCGATTGGACATTCCGGGTACGGTTTTTCGCAAAGAAGGCCTGGGCAAGGACGTCACAGACAAATTCTTGGCAGGCTTGCCTGGTGTGCAAAAAGAAGGCTGTGACGGCCTCATCACCAGCGCGCGCTGGGTTTTGCACCGCATGCCCGATCACACGCGCACGGTGTGCATGGAATTTTTTGGCAATGCCAAAGATGCCGTGCCCAGCATTGTCGAAATCAAAGACTTCATGTTTGCCGAGCAAAAGCGCTCGGGCGTTTTGTTGGCAGGCCTAGAGCATTTGGACGACCGCTATTTGCGCGCGGTGGGTTACACCACCAAGTCCAAACGCGGCGGCTTTCCCAAGATGGTGTTGTTGGCCGATATTGCAGGCGACAACGCAGACGACGTGGCCAAGGTCACCTCGGAAGTGGTGCGCATTGCCAATTCACGCAGTGGTGAAGGCTTCATTGCCATCAGCCCAGAAGCGCGCAAAAAGTTTTGGCAAGACCGCAAAAAAACGGCGGCCATCAGCCGCCACACCAATGCCTTCAAGGTGAACGAAGACGTGGTCATTCCTCTGCCTCGCATGGCAGAGTACACCGATGGCATTGAGCGCATCAACATTGAGTTGTCCATGCGCAACAAAATCAAGTTGTGCAACGAATTGGAATTGTTTTTAAGCAAAGGCAATTTGCCCTTGGGCAAAGACGACGACACCAGTGAGATTGCGTCTGCCGAATTGCTAGAAGACCGCGTGTCGCAAGCCTTGGCCGTGGTGCGCGATGTGCGCGATTTGTGGCAAGGCTGGTTGCAAGGCGTCGAAACCTTGTTCCCCCAATTGCAAGACCACACTTTGCGCGCCAGTTGGAAAACGCAAATCAAAGCGCAGTTCCAAACCATTTTCTCGGGCGCTGCATTCCAGCCCATTTTTGACGAATGCGTGGCCATTCACAAGCGCGTGCTCAAAGGCCGTGTGTGGGTGGCTTTGCACATGCACGCAGGCGACGGCAATGTGCACACCAACATCCCCGTCAACTCTGACGACTACGACATGCTGCAAACCGCCCACGAAGCCGTGTCGCGCATCATGGTTTTGGCCCGCAGTTTGGACGGCGTCATTTCGGGCGAGCACGGCATTGGCATCACCAAGCTTGAATTTTTAAGCGATGCAGAACTACAGCCTTTTGCCGATTACAAACAACGCATTGACCCCGAAGGCCGCTTCAACAAAGGCAAGTTGATGCGCCATGTGGCAGGTCCTGATGGCATGGAAATTCAGGCCGACTTGACCAACGCGTACACGCCCAGTTTTGGCTTGATGGGACACGAGTCGCTCATCATGCAGCAGTCTGACATCGGCGCCATTGCCGACAGTGTCAAAGATTGCTTGCGCTGCGGCAAGTGCAAACCGGTGTGCGCCACGCACGTACCGCGCGCCAATTTGCTGTACAGCCCGCGCAACAAAATTTTGGCCACGTCCTTGTTGGTGGAAGCCTTCCTTTACGAAGAGCAAACACGCCGCGGTGTGTCCATCAAGCATTGGCAAGAATTTGAAGACGTGGCCGACCACTGCACGGTGTGTCACAAGTGCCTCACACCTTGCCCGGTCAAAATTGACTTTGGTGATGTGTCCATGAACATGCGCAATTTGCTGCGCAAAATGGGCCAAAAAACATTCCGCCCCGGCAATGCTGCGGCCATGTTCATGCTGAACGCTACCAACCCCGAAACCATCAAGCTGGCGCGCGCCGGCATGGTGGGCGTGGGCATGAAGGTGCAGCGTTTTGCGCATGACTTGCTCAAAACATTTGCCCGCAAGCAAACCAAAGCGCCTCCTGCCAGTGTGGGTGCAGCGCCCATCAAAGAGCAGGTGATTCACTTCATCAACAAAAAGATGCCGGGTGGCTTGCCCAAGAAAACGGCACGTGCTTTGCTCGACATTGAAGACCAAGATTACGTGCCCATCATTCGCAACCCCAAGGCCACGACGCCCGAGACGGAAGCGGTTTTTTACTTCCCTGGTTGCGGCTCGGAGCGCTTGTTCAGTCAGGTGGGCTTGGCCACCCAGGCCATGCTGTGGCACACCGGTGTTCAAACTGTCTTGCCGCCGGGTTACCTGTGCTGTGGTTACCCGCAAAAAGGCAGTGGCCAATTTGACAAGGCTGAGAAGATCATCACGGACAACCGGGTTTTGTTCCACCGCGTGGCCAACACCTTGAATTATCTGGACATCAAAACAGTGGTGGTCAGTTGCGGTACGTGTTACGACCAATTGCAGGGCTATGAGTTTGACAAGATTTTCCCGGGCTGCCGCATTGTCGACATTCACGAGTACTTGCTTGAGAAAGGCATGACGCTGAACAACAACGGCGCTTACCTGTACCACGATCCTTGTCACAGCCCCATGAAGTTGCAAGACCCCATGAAAACGGTGAAGTCTTTGTTGGGTCCGCAAGTTTTGAAGTCCGATCGCTGTTGCGGTGAGTCGGGTACTTTGGGTGTCACGCGCCCAGACATTGCCACGCAAGTGCGTTTTCGCAAAGAAGAAGAAATTCGCAAGAGCGAAATGCAAATGCGCGACAGCGGCATGGTGGGTGCCAAAGAAAACATCAAAGTCTTGACCAGCTGCCCAAGTTGCTTGCAAGGCTTGTCACGCTATGGTGACGATTTGCAAAACGGCTTGCTAGAAGCCGATTACATCGTGGTCGAAATGGCCAAGCACATCTTGGGTGAGCAATGGATGCCCGAGTATGTGGCTGCCGCCAATGCGGGCGGCATTGAACGCGTTTTGGTTTAAAGAAAGCATCGCATGGCCGGATTGACAGCAGGCGCACCCGCACCAGAAGCCCTGACCCTTCACGGCCAAAGCCGTGCTTTGGAAATCAGTTTTTCGGATGGTAAAACTTTTCGAATTCCATTTGAACTGATGCGTGTGTACTCGCCCTCTGCCGAAGTACAAGGACACGGGCCAGGCCAAGAGGTGTTGCAGACGGGTAAACGCGAGGTGGCAATTGACGAATTGTCGCAAGTCGGTAATTACGCGGTTCAGCCCACGTTTTCAGATGGTCACAGCAGTGGTATTTTTTCTTGGGACTACCTGTATTTCTTAGGTGCTGAGCAAGACGAGCTTTGGAAGCAATACAACGCGCGTTTGCAAGCCGCCGGGGTGCAGCGAGACGACCCGATGCCCGGGGCGGCTGCAAGTGCCTGCGGCCATTCACATTGATGGACAACAGATCATGAGTGCAACACATTTCGGTTTCAAAACCGTAGACGAAAAAGAAAAAGCCAAGCACGTGCGAGGCGTGTTCGATTCTGTTGCGTCCAAATACGATGTCATGAACGACCTCATGTCGGCGGGTTTACACCGTGTTTGGAAGGCTTACACCGTGCAGGTGGCCAATTTGAAAGAGGGCGACCAGGTTTTGGACATTGCCGGTGGAACGGGCGATTTGTCCCTGGCTTTTTCTCAAAAAGTGGGTGCCACCGGTCGTGTGGTGCACACCGATATCAACGAAGCCATGCTGCGAACTGGCCGTGATCGTTTGGTGAACGAAGGGGTGATCTTGCCCACTTTGGTCTGTGATGCCGAAAAGTTGCCTTTTCCCAACGATCATTTCAATGTGGTCAGCGTGGCCTTTGGTCTGCGCAACATGACTCACAAAGACATGGCCCTGAAGGAAATGTGCCGTGTCCTCAAACCCGGTGGAAAATTGCTGGTCTTAGAGTTCTCCAAAGTGGCCAAGCCCCTTGAAAAAGTCTACGACTGGTACTCTTTCAGCGTTCTGCCCAAGCTGGGCAAATGGGTGGCTGGCGACGATGCCAGCTATCGTTATTTGGCCGAGTCCATTCGCATGCATCCCGGTCAAGAAGAGCTGAAAGCCCTTATGAAAAATGCCGGATTTGGCCATGTGGATTTTCACAACATGAGTGCAGGGGTGGTAGCCTTGCATGTCGGCATTAAATGCTGATGGTTTTTTTCTGAATTCTTCGGAGACAAAGTGAATAAATTTCTCAGCATCGTTATCACCCTGGTCATGACCTTTGGCGCCTTGAACGCTGAGGCTGCGCGTCGCATGGGCGGCGGCAAGTCGGTGGGTCAACAATCTAGCAATGTGTCGCAACGCGAGGCTGTCAAGCCTGCTGCGCCCGCTGCACCTGCTCAGGCGGCAGCGCCTGCAAAACCTGCGACACCTGCGGCTGCGCCAGCAAAACGCCCCTGGGGCGCCATGCTGGGTGGCCTGGCCGCCGGTTTGGGCTTGGCTTGGTTGGCACACAGCTTGGGCATGGGCGAAGCTTTTGGCAACATGTTGATGTTTGCACTGCTGGCCATGGTGGCGGTGGGTGTCATCGGTTATTTCTTGCGTTCACGCAACCGTGGCGCGGGTAGCGCCGCATCGCAACAAGGTGGCTTGGCTTACCAAGGCGCAGGCCAGAGTGCTGATGCGCCTGTCACTTTGCGTCAGTACAACCCAGAGAAGGTGGGCAACGATGCGTCAGCTCGCCCTTGGGAAGGCCAAAATACAGCCTTTGACAGCACGCCAGAAGCCAACCCTTCAGCAGGCGGCTCCATGATTGGCTCTGCCATTGGTGGCACTGCACCCAATGCGCTTCAAGGCTCGCAAGCTTGGGGTGTGCCCAATGGCTTTGACAGCGTCAGTTTTGTGGCGGCAGCCAAGCGCAATTTCATCACCCTGCAAGATGCTTGGGACCGTGCCGACATGGGCTCATTGCGCGCCATGATGACCGACAGCATGCTGTCGGAAATCAAGAGTCAGTTGGCTGAGCGCGAGTCCAATTTTCCTGGACAACCCAACAAAACCGAAGTGGTCATGTTGGAGGCCCAGCTCTTGGGCATCGAAGAATTGCCAGATGTGTACATGGCCAGTGTAGAGTTCAACGGCGTCATTCGTGAAGAGGCCGATGCTGCACCTAGCCCCTTCCGTGAGGTTTGGAACATGACCAAGCCAAAAAATGGCGACAGCGGCTGGTTGGTCGCTGGTGTGCAAGCCTTGCAATAAATTAGGCGCTATCTTTCGAAAGTGTCTGGCATCTGCCAGCCTTTCGGGAATAATTGGGGACTATGGCAACACAGTCCCCTTTTTCTTTGGTGAGCGATGCACTCACCCAATTTGCAACCCATGCACAGCCACCCGCATGGGTGATGGATGAGACGCTCAATCGGGTGGTTTTGTTTCTCAACCATGTGATCAGTCGCGAGCCAGAAGCTCAAAATCGCTTGGCCCGCCAAAAAGGGCGGTGCATACAAATGCAGTGGCAAGACAAGCTGATTCAGCTGTCGCCCACGCCCGCAGGCTTGCTCGAGCGCGTGAGTGGCCAATCCACTGACCTGAAACTCACGCTCACAGACACCTCGCCATTGGCCATGGCCGCAGCCGTCCTGAAAGGCGAGAAGCCCGCGGTTCACGTTGAGGGCGATGTGCAGTTGGCGGCCGAAGTCAACTGGCTCATTGACCATGTGCGCTGGGATGTTGCAGAAGACCTTTCCTATTGGTTGGGGGACGCAGCGGCACACACTTTGGTGGGTGTTGGCAAACAAGCGGTGCAGGCGATTCAACAATTTGCACGCAAGTCTGCGCCGACGGCCGATCTTCACAAGGCTGCGCCATGAACCGATTCTTTCGGGGTGTCTTCATTGTTTGGACTGTTTGGCGATTTGGCCTGCACGAGTTGGTCTTGTCCAATTTCAAACAACCTGTGTTGCGACTGTTGTCGCGCGTGCTCAGTTTGGGGCGTGTGCACAACGTACCCCGCGGAGAACGTTTGCGGCTGGCGTTGGAAGGCTTGGGGCCAATTTTTGTGAAGTTTGGTCAAGTGATGTCAACGCGGCGTGATTTGTTGCCAGAAGACATTGCCGAAGAGTTGGCCAAACTGCAAGACCGCGTGCCACCTTTCAGCTCAGACATTGCAGTGGCCACCATTGAGCGTGCCTTTGGCCGTTCGGTGGCCGATGTCTTTGAGTCTTTTGACCATCTGCCTGTGGCCAGTGCTTCCATTGCACAGGTGCATTTCGCATTGCTTAAAAACAAAGAGGGCGAGGTTCAAGAAGTGGCGGTGAAGGTCTTGCGCCCCAACATGTTGCCCGTCATTGAGAAAGACTTGGGTTTGATGCGCATGATGGCCGTCTGGCTAGAAAAACTCAGCGCCGATGGCAAGCGTTTAAAACCCCGTGAAGTGGTCGCAGAATTTGACAAGTACCTTCACGATGAATTGGATTTGGTGCGTGAGGCCGCCAACGCCGCGCAATTGCGCCGCAACATGCAAGGTCTGAACTTGGTGCTCATTCCAGAAATGCATTGGGATTATTGCCATCCTGAAGTCATAGTGATGGAGCGCATGAAAGGCTTACCCATCAGTCAGGTAGACGCGCTGCGGGCTGCCGGCGTTGACATTCCCAAATTGGCCAGAGACGGTGTGACCTTGTTTTTTACACAGGTTTTTCGCGACGGATTCTTTCATGCAGACATGCACCCTGGCAACATTCAGGTGAGTGTGGCGCCCGAAACTTTGGGTCGTTACATTTCACTGGATTTTGGCATTGTGGGCACACTCACCGAATACGACAAAGAGTATTTGGCGCAAAATTTCACTGCTTTTTTTCGACGCGATTACAAACGTGTGGCCGAGTTGCACATTGAATCGGGCTGGGTGCCTGCCAGCACGCGCGTTGATGAGCTTGAATCTGCCATCCGCGCCGTGTGCGAGCCTTACTTTGATCGCCCCCTGAAAGAAATCTCATTGGGCATGGTGTTGATGCGTTTGTTTCAAACCTCACGCCGCTTCAATGTAGAAATTCAGCCGCAATTGGTACTTTTGCAAAAGACCTTGCTCAACATTGAAGGACTGGGTCGTCAATTGGATCCCGAGCTCGATTTGTGGAATTCGGCCAAGCCGTTTTTGGAAAAATGGATGGTGGACCAAGTGGGTCCTAAACGGTTTTTCAAACAACTGCAGGAACAAGCACCGCAGTACGCCAAGTTGTTGCCGCAGTTACCACGTTTGATGCATGATTATTTGAAACAAACCAACGCCACGGCCCACGAGCGCAACCAATTGGCCGCCTTGTTGGCCGAGCAGCAGCGCACCAACCGCTTGCTTCAGGCCATTGTGTATGTGGTGATAGGTTTTGTGTGTACCCTCATCGTGCTTCAAGCACTCGAAAGATTCCAGCAAATCTAAGGAGCGTTGTTGTGTTGTTGACTTTGGTCTTTGCCTATTTATTGGTCACCATTGCCATTGGTTTGGTGGCTGCCAAGCGCGTTAAAAATTCTGCAGACTTTGCCATTGCAGGGCGACATTTGCCTTTGGCCATGATCGTGACCACCACCTTTGCCACGTGGTTTGGATCTGAAACTGTGCTGGGCATTCCTGCCAAGTTTGTCAACAGTGGCTTGAATGGCGTGGTGGAAGACCCGTTTGGCGCGGGCAGTTGCTTGATTTTGGTGGGTTTGTTTTTTGCGGGCAAGCTGTACCGCATGAACTTGCTCACCATCAGCGACTATTACCGCGAGCGGTATGGACGCTCCGTTGAAATCATTTGCTCCGTCATCATCATGGTGAGTTATTTGGGCTGGGTCTCGGCACAAGTCACCGCCCTGGGCTTGGTCTTTAACTTGTTGTCTGGCGACGCCATCAGCATGCCCTTGGGCATGACGATCGGTGTGGTGTCGGTGTTGGCCTACACCTTGTTTGGCGGCATGTGGTCGGTGGCCATTACCGATTTCATGCAAATGATCATTTTGGTGGTGGGCTTGGCCGCACTGGCGGTCTTCGCAGGCAATCAAGCAGGTGGTGCCGACAAAGTGGTGGCGCTGGCCGTGAGCCAAGACATGTTCAAGTTTTTGCCCGAACCAAATTTGAAAGATATTTTGTTTTTTGTCGCAGCGGCCATCACCATCATGTTTGGCTCGATCCCCCAACAAGATGTGTTTCAGCGCGTCATGTCGGCCAACAGCATGAGTGCGGCAACCAAGGGCCCCATCATTGGCGGCATCTTCTACATCTTGTTTGCATTTGTGCCGATGTTTTTGGTGGTCAGTGCCTTGATCATCATGCCTGAACGCGCCGCTCAGTTGATTCAAGAAGACCCACAAAAGGTGTTGCCAAGCTTGGTCATGGAGCAAATGCCGTTTGTCATGCAGGTTTTGTTTTTTGGTGCGCTGCTCTCTGCCATCAAATCTTGCGCGTCAGCCACTTTGTTAGCACCCAGTGTGACCTTCACTGAGAACATTTGGCGCCAGTTTTTCCCGCACCAAGGCGACAAGCAAGCCCTGTTGGCCATGCGTGTCACGGTGTTGGTTTTCAGCGCCTTGGTACTGGTTTACGCCATCGCCATGCAAGGCAGTTCCATCTATGACATGGTGTCGGGCGCCTACCAAGTCACGCTGGTTGGGGCCTTCGTGCCTTTGGTGTTTGGACTTTATTGGTCCAAGGCCACTACCCAAGGGGCCATTTTTGCCATCGTTTTGGGCTTGTTGGCCTGGCTTTTGTTCCTCATGACCCCTGCCGGCGAAGAATTTCCAGCTCAACTGGCGGGTGTTTTGGCCAGTTTCACTGGCATGCTGGTGGGCTCTTTGGGGCCGCAAGCAATTACAAACAAACATGGTTCGCACCATGCATTGGCAGGGAGCCGCCTATAATTGAGGGTTCTGTGATTTCCACGCGAGAACCTTCAACATGCCCATCTACGCCTACAAGTGTGAATCCTGCGGCCATGCCAAGGATGTATTGCAAAAAATGTCAGATGACCCTCTGACAAAATGCCCATCCTGTGGCGCGCCCACCTTTAACAAGCAGCTCACTGCCGCTGGATTTCAGCTGAAAGGCAATGGCTGGTATGCCACAGACTTTAAAGGCGGTGCCTCTGGTGCTTCCTCTGGCACGTCCGCACCTGCTGTCGCTGCCGCTACGGGCGGTGCATCAACCGGTGCAGCCTCTTCGGACGCAGGGGGTTCATCGCCCTCTGCCGAACCCAGTGCCTCGGCTGCGCCAGCTGCATGCGGTGCTTCCTGTGCTTGCCATTGAGACCTGCTGAATGAACCTGAAACTCCGTCATTACTTTCTAACCGGCATGCTGGTGTGGCTGCCCATGGGCGTTACCGTGTGGTTGCTCACTTGGTTGGTTGGCACCATGGACGGTATTTTCTTGGCTGTTTTGGGGGCCATGGACGCCATCATTCCCGGCATGCACGCCTTGGCCGTCACCTTGCGCAATGTGCCTGGTTTGGGTGTGGCGTTGGTGGCGCTGGTCATTTTGGCCACCGGTGTGTTTGTGGCCAACATCTTCGGGCAGTGGTGGTTGCGTCAATGGACGCGCATCATCACACGCATTCCTGTGGTCAACAGTATCTACTCCAGCGTCAAACAAGTGGCCGACACCTTGTTCTCTGGCAGTGGCAATGCCTTTTCTAAAGCTTTGTTGGTTCAATACCCCCATCAGGGTTCATGGACCATTGCCTTTTTAACGGGCGCGCCCGGTGGCCAAGTGGCGCGTCATTTGCCCAACGACTGCGTCAGTGTGTACGTGCCCACCACCCCCAACCCAACATCTGGCTTCTTTTTGATGATGCCCAGAAGCAATGTGGTCGAACTCGACATGAGTGTGGACGACGCACTCAAGTACGTGATTTCGATGGGCGTGGTGGTGCCGGGTGGTCCCGATGCCTTGCCCGTCAAATTGGCCGACCCTTCTGAGCATTCCGGCCAGTCCGCTTCATCCAATTCTCTGTAAGTGGGTTTTGAACCCCCTTCATTTTTTCAACTGAAAGATCCTCTCCCATGTCTATGCGTTCACACTACTGCGGTCTTGTCACCGAAGCCCTGATGGGCCAAACCGTCACCTTGTGCGGTTGGGTCAATCGCCGTCGTGACCATGGTGGTGTGATTTTCGTCGACGTGCGCGACCGTGAAGGCTATGTGCAAGTGGTGTGCGACCCCGATCGCGCCGAGATGTTCAAAACGGCCGAAGGCTTGCGCAACGAGGTTTGCCTTCAGATCAGGGGCTTGGTGCGTGCGCGCCCCGAAGGC
>ERZ1034365.668-NODE-668-length-18605-cov-3.533787_pt1 | contig 18605 bp, 14 predicted proteins | sample MGYA00520615_ERZ1034365 | MGnify/ENA primary metagenome ERZ1034365 (study PRJEB33736, sample SAMEA104284505) | Azolla filiculoides | biome: Urban; feature: Water surface; material: Ditch water | place: Netherlands | collected 2015-10-28 | depth 0-0.1 m ... | reverse complement strand
ACGCCCGAGTTGCAGTCACAACCGGGTTTTGCACAAAGCTTTTTGCCTTGGGGCCGTGCACCCGAAGTGGGCGAGCTGTTTCAGTTCAAGAACGCGGCGCGTGGCCTCAAAGCCATTGCCGCCACCAAAGGCCAAGCGCTGTATGGCGGCGAAATCGCCGAAGCCATTGAAAAGTTCGCCAAGGAAAACGGCGGCAGCATCACGGCCAAAGACCTGGCCGACTTCAAACCCGAATGGGTCAAGCCCATTGCGCAAGACTACCGGGGCTACACCCTGCACGAGATCCCGCCCAACGGGCAGGGCATCGCCGCACTGATCGCCTTGGGCATTTTGTCCAACTTTGACCTGGCCAGCCACGCGGTGGACGGTGTGGATTCGCAGCATTTGCAAATCGAAGCCATGAAACTGGCGTTTGCGGATGTGTACCGCTATGTGGCCGATCCGCGCTACATGGAGGTCACGCCCGAGCAGATGCTCGACCCGGCTTATCTGGCCAGTCGCGCCAAGCTGATCGACATGAAGAAGGCGCAAAACTTCCAAGCGGGCAACCCGGTCAAGGGCGGCACGATTTACCTGACGGCGGCCGATGAAAACGGCATGATGGTCAGCTTCATCCAAAGCAACTTCATGGGCTTTGGCTCGGGCGTGGTGGAACCGAACTACGGCATCAGCCTGCAAAACCGGGGCCACGGTTTCAGCACCAACCTGAACGGCCCCAACATGGCCAACTTGGTGATGCCCGGTAAGCGGCCTTTCCAGACCATCATCCCTGCTTTCCTGACCAAGGATGGGCAGCCGGTCATGAGCTACGGCGTGATGGGCGGCAACATGCAGCCCCAAGGCCACATGCAAACCCTGGTGCGCATGCTCGACTACAAGCAAAACCCGCAAGCCGCGTGCGATGCCCCGCGTTGGCGCTACAACACCGGCATGAACATCAACGTCGAAGCCGCCATGAACAGCCAGACCGTGCAAGACCTGATCGCCCGTGGTCACGAGTTGGACGTCATCAACGACTCCTACCAAGACTTTGGTGCCGGCCAGTTCATCTGGCGCATGGGCGATCCGGGTGTCGAAGGCTACATGGCCGCCAGTGACCCGCGCCGTGACGGGCAAGCGGTGGGCTTTTGATGCTTGGGCGTATTCGCACTTTGTGGGTTCTGGGCTTGGCCATATTGGGCTGCAGCGCAGCCTGGGCCCAGCCGCAGACGTGTGGGTTGGTGCTGTTGCATGGCAAGTGGGGCACTGCTCAATCTCCTTATCTCAAGCCTGTGGTGCAAAAGCTGGAGGGGGTGTGTCAGGTCAGAATGCTGGACATGCCTTGGTCGCGCAACCGTTTGTATGACCGGCCCTATGCCGATGCACTTGCGCAAATTCGTGAAGCTGTGGCTGCCATGCGGCAATCGGGTGTGCAGTGGGTGGCCGTGGGTGGACAAAGCTTTGGCGCCAACGCTTCGCTCGCGTACATGGCCCAAGTGGGCGATGTCGACGCGGTGCTGCCCATGGCACCAGGCCATGTGCCTGAAAATTTTTATCCGATCCCGGAAGTGCGCCGCGGCATTGATGCCGCACGTCAAGCAGTGGCGTCAGGGCAAGGCGCAGCTGTGGTGGAGATGACCGACATCAACCAAGGCCAGCGGCGGGTGGTCAAGGCCCCTGCAGCGGCGCTGTGGAGTTATTTTGATCCGCAAGGTTGGGGCAACATGGCGCTGAGTGCTCAGAACTTCCGCAAACCCGTGCCCGTCTTCTGGGCCATCGGCACCCAGGACCCTCTTTATCCATCCGGTTCTGCCGCGATTTATCAAAAACTTCCGATGCACGCAGACAGCCGTTATCTGGTGGTGCCAGCAAACCATGCCACCACACCCGAGGCCGCATCCGACGCGTTGTTGGACTGGGTCAAAGCCCGAACGGGCCGTTGAACCATGACCGCCTTCAAACCCTCCCAAATGACTTCTGGCCTGCTCATGGCCATGGCTGGCTCGATCGCTTTCAGTGGCAAGGCCATCATCGTCAAGTTGGCTTACCGCCACGGTGTGGACGCCGTCACGCTGGTCATGTACCGCATGTTGTTTGCCTTGCCCATGTTTTTGCTCATGGCTTTGTGGGCTGGGCGCGGCAAACCCCGCATGAGTGGGCGTGACTGGCTGGGCATTTTGGGTCTGGGCTTCAGCGGTTACTACCTGGCTTCGTTTCTGGACTTTTGGGGGCTCGAATACATCAGCGCTTCGCTCGAGCGACTGATCCTTTACCTCAACCCCACACTGGTGCTGGTGCTCGGCTGGTTCTTGTATCGCCGCAAAATCAGCTACCACCAAGGGGTGGGCATGGCCATCAGCTATGCCGGTGTGATGCTGGTGTTCGGGCACGAGGCCGCGCTGGACGGCAAGAACGCTGCTCTGGGCGCAGCGCTGGTGCTGGGCAGCGCCATCAGTTATGCGCTGTACCTGAGTTACAGCGGTCAGATGGTGCAGCGCTTGGGTTCGCTGCGGCTGGCTGGCTGGGCCACTTCGGTGGCCTGTGTTTTTTGCATTGGTCAGTTCGTGCTGCTGCGCCCGCTCGGTGCGGCGCAGGTGGCCGAGCCCGTGATCTGGTTGTCACTGCTCAACGCCACGGCTTGCACGGCGGTGCCCGTGGTCTTGGTCATGATGGCCATCGAACGCATCGGCTCGGGCCTGACGGCGCAGACCGGCATGATCGGCCCCATGTCCACGCTGCTCATGGGTGTGGTCCTTTTGGGTGAGCCTTTCAACATATGGATTGTGGGCGGCACCGTGCTGGTGCTGTCGGGTGTTTTTTGGGTGACACGCGCACCCAAAGTTTGAAATCAACAGGAGAGAGAAATGGATTTGGGCATTGCAGGCAAGTGGGCTTTGGTGGGTGGCGCGAGCAAAGGCTTGGGCTGGGGTTGCGCACGGGCATTGGCGCTGGAAGGCGTGAACGTGGTCATGGTGGCGCGTGGCGCCGAAGTGCTGAACAAGGCGGTGGATGACTTGCATGCCGAAACAGGTGGCCAAGTTCAACTGATCGCCGTGGCGCAAGACATCACCACCGAAGCTGGGCGCGAAGCCATCTGGAACGTGGCGGGTGGCCCCGGCAAAGACTACGACATCGTAGTGACCAACGCAGGCGGCCCGCCACCCGGTGACTTTCGTGACTGGGACCGCGAGGCCTGGCTCAAGGCCATCGATGCCAACATGCTCACGCCGATTGAGTTGATCAAAGCCACGGTGGACGGCATGGCCGCACGCGGCTTTGGTCGCATCGTCAACATCACCTCCAGCTCGGTGAAGTCGCCCATCGACGTGCTGGGCTTGTCCAATGGCGCCCGCAGTGGCCTGACGGGTTTTGTGGCCGGCACATCGCGCAGCAAAATTGCGGGCCAGGGCGTGACCATCAACAACTTGCTACCCGGCAAGTTCGACACTGACCGCATCCGCTCGACGCTGCCCGCGATGGCGCAAAAGCAAGGCAAAACGGTGGAAGAAATGCGCGCCATCCAGCAAGCGCAAATCCCGGCAGGGCGCTACGGCAACCCGCAAGAGTTTGGTGCCATCTGCGCCTTTTTGTGCAGCCAGCACGCGGCTTACATGACGGGCCAGAACGTGTTGGCCGATGGCGGGGCTTATCCGGGGACGTTTTGACAGCGGTCTGGTGACTGAGCTGAAGTTTTGCAATGGCTGTCGGGCCATTGCTGTTGCCTTGGTTTGATATTTGAGCTTGCGGTCAGTGGTCTTTTTTTGGCTGGTAGCGGACATCCCGAGGCTGAGGCTGATGTTTGGCGCCTGCCATAACCGGTCGTTCGCTATGCAGTGCATCCAGTGACCGGTCTACAGCTCACAGCTGCATCCAACATGGCTAAATCACAGATGACGGAAGGCAATTGAATTCGCGCACAGAGTTTCAACGCTTTGTCTTGCTGGATCCTAGGGCGAACCACTAGCGCAAAGGTAGCCATATGTCGGTGTTTTGACATTCATGAACGATCACGCTCCATAAAATTAGCCATCGATCTATTGATGGCATTTGGCGTTACCGAATGCCCATTTATGCGTAAGGTACCTACATGCCCTCCAAAGACTCGCAATCGCTGAAAGTCGCCGACCCAAGTGCCCAATTTTCCGGTCATATCGGCCAAACGTTGCCAGAGTCCTCGCCAAGTTGGTCGCCTCGACTGGGTGCGCCACAAGGCAGTCCGAACATCATTGTGATCCTGCTCGACGACCTGGGCTTCTCCGACTTCGGTTGTTACGGTGGTGAGATTCAAACCCCTAACATCGACCGTCTTGCCGCGCAGGGACTGCGCTACACCAACTACACCACAGTGCCCATGTGCACGCCGGCCCGCGCGGCTCTGCTGACGGGCAAGAACCCGCACAGTGTTGGTTGTGGCTGGCTGACGCACAATGATCCGGGTTACCCGGGTTACCGTGGCGAAATATCCAGGGATGCGCCATTGATGTCCGAGTTGTTGCGCGAACAGGGCTGGTCCACCATGGCCCTGGGCAAATGGCACAACACTTACGACCGCAACCTGCACAGCGCCGCTGACAACAGTGGCTGGCCCCTGCAACGTGGCTTCGACCGTTTCTACGGATTCATGGGGGCCGAGACCAGCTACTACCAGCCCGATCGCATGCTCGAAGGCAACCAGCTGGCACAGGTGGATGGCTACCCAGAGGGCTACTTTGCCCCAGATGATTACACCAGCCGCGCCATCGCCTGGATTGCTGAAAACCGCGCCAGCGCGCCGGACAAACCCTTCTTCACTTACCTCGCATTCCAGTCGCCGCACACGCCGCATCAGGCCAAGCCCGAAGACCAAGCCAAATACAACGGTGTTTACGAGGCCGGCTGGGACGCCTTGCGGCTGGCGCGTTTCGAGCGCCAGCGGGCCATGGGGCTGATCGAACCCAACGCCGTACTGCCACCGCGCAATCCCGGCATCCCCGAGTGGGCAAGCTTGCCGGCCGAGCAGAAAGAACTTTACGCACGCTACATGGCGTGTTACGCAGGGCTGGTGGACAACGTCGATCAGAACGTGGGGCGCTTGCTGGCCTTCTTGGAAAAAAGCGGCCAACTGGACAACACGCTGATCATGATCACATCGGACAACGGCGCCAATTCCATCGGCGGTCCGACCGGCGTGATGAACCTGCAGGACCGTCGCCAGGGTTTTCCGGAAGACGCTGCGCTGGTGCGCCGCCTGGTGGAGACGAACGCCGTCGGCGACGACGCCACCTACGCGGCTTACCCCAGCGGGTGGTCACAGGTGTCCAACACGCCGTACCGGTTCTACAAGCGCACACCCATGGCCGGCGGCATCCGGGTACCTTTTGTCGCACACTGGCCCAAGGGCTTGGCCGACCCGGGTGGATTGCGCTCCCAATGGATCCACGTCACCGACTTGCTGCCGACCCTGCTCGACCTGACCGGTGGCAGCTATCCCTCGGGGCACAACGGCTACCGCACCCGTTCCATGGACGGCAAAAGTTTTGCCGCCTCGCTGCGCCAAATCGATGCCCCGGTGCAACGCCAGCGACAGTACTACGAGCTGCAGGGCAACCGCGGCTACATCAGTGGCGAGTGGAAAATCGTTTCGCTTCAACCGCCACTGCAACCACTCGATCTGAACAACTGGATGCTGTTTCACATCGCCAGCGATCCAACGGAGGTGAAGGACGTGGCCGCTAGCCAGCCCGAGGTGCTGCAACGTCTGATTGCTGAGTTTGAGGTCGAAGCCACGGCGAACTATGTCTACCCCATTGACAACCGCGATGACAGGCGCGCCATCACGTTACCGCCGCACGAGCTGGCACAAGCCCTTGTTCCGCGCGACTTCTATCGCGAGAGCGAAGCCATTCCCGGTGTGACTGTTTCGCCCATGATCGCTGACAGGGATTTCGTGCTCCGCGCACAGTTTGAATGGCGCACCGGCGACGAAGGTGTGATCGTGGCGCTGGGTGATCACTTTAGCGGTATGGTGCTGTTCGTTATGGACGGTGCGCTGCACTTCACCTACCAGCTCTGGTATCGCCCCATCGAGTTGATCCCGATCCTGTTGACGCCAGGTACACAGGACTTCGTGTTGAACTACCGAGCTCTCGGCGATCGCAAAGGCCAAGGCCACTTCAGCTTGAACGGACAGGTCGTTGCTGCGGGGGCAGACCTTTCGCCCACGATGGTGCGCCTGCCCTCGGGTGGTCTGAGCGTGGGCATCAACAAGCGCCGAGCCATCAGCGAACGCTACGCCGACCGAGGTGCGTTCCGCTACAGCGGTCAAATTGACAGGGTGAGACTTGAGCCTGGTGACCAACCTGCCGATTCGCCGATGGTGCTGGACGAAGCAGCCGTGCAAGCCCGACTGCGGGCTGCGGCCAGACAGAACTGATCAGCACCCTTGCAAGGATTCGTGCTGCTGTTTAGCGCTACAGTGCCGTGAAAAACTGAAACGGCACAGCGTTCCTCACGGCCCGAGCAGGGCGCGGGCTATGCTTAGAAGCCCCAACGCACATGTCAGTACGACGCTCACGCGTCGCGCTGTGTGGCCGCCGTAGCGGGCGAACAACCGGTTGCCGAGCGTATCGCCCAGCAATACCACTGGCAAGGCCAGAGCAAAGAGCAGCATCACCGGTGGTGTGATGTGGCCGCCAAACAGGTAGGCGCAGGTCGCCAAAAGACACACGGTCAACAGCCCCAGTGCAAGAGTCGCGCGGGCCTGGCCTATGTCGGTTGCGGTGAGCATGAACAACACCACCACCGGCGGCCCGGCAATGCCCACGGCACCTCCTAACACGCCTGAGGCCAGCCCTGCGAGCGCCAGCGCCGGCAGAGTCAAGGCTTGGTGACGGGGTGGTATCAGGAGCATGGCTGCCGACAAAGCCAGAACCAACAGACCCATCACAAGGCGCAGGCCTGCATCGCCTATGACGGTGTGCAACCAGTAACCCACCGGCGTGCCCACCAACCCCGAGAACAGCAAGGGCAAAAAAATCCGACGCGAGATCTGGCCTCGCATTGCCGGCACATTCTTCAAAGTGGCGGCGAGCGCCAGCAGGATGTTCAGCACCACCGCTTGGTTGGGCGGGAACACCAAGCTGAGCATGGGGACTGCAATGATCGAGAATGCCCAACCAGTCAAAGCCCGCACGACGGAAGCCAGCAGCATGGTTGTGACGAGCCACAACAGTGCCACAGTTGAGATATCACCCATGGACAAACTCAACGCGCATGGTGTATCGTAAACCCTCAGACACCGTGACGCTCCTTGGCCATGACCGTGCCGGTCGCGCCCCCCTTAATGAGGACCACATGCCCACTGACCTGCATCGGTGCTTCAGTTCGGTTCGAGCTTCAGGTCTTTGACGACTTCGCTCATCCAAAGTACATCCGAAGCGATCTGCTGGCGGAATTCTTCCGATGTCTTGCTGGATTTCAGCGTCATGCCAAAAGGGGTCAGTTTCTCAACCACCGGGAGGGATACTCCCGCTGCCGCCAGTTCTCGCTGCAAGCGCTGCACGATGGCGGGCGGCGTATCTGGATGGACAGCAAAGCCAGACCAGATCCGCAGGGGCGAGACGTTCACGCCCGCTTCGACGATGGTGGGCACATCCGGAAATTCTTTGAGTCGGGTCTGATCGATCGCAGCAAGAACCTTGACTTGACCTTTGGGTGCGAACTGCATGGCGAAGATGGCCGGTGCCACAGTGAAATCTACCTCTCCACCGATGACGGCTTTGACCATGTCGGGACCACCCTTGTAGGCCACATTGATGCCGGTGAAGCCTGCCGCTTTTTCCATCTGTGCGATCTTGAGGTGTTCAATGGCGCCCTGGCCTGGTGTTGCGTAGTTCAGCTTGCCAGGGTTGGCACGACCAAAGGCCACCAGGTCTTTCATGGTTTTGTGTGGTGAGTTGGGCCCCACCATCAGCACCATGGGCGTATCGCCAGCGATCGTCAGCGGAATGAACTGCTTGTTCAGGTCAAACTTTTTCTGCACAACCTGCACGCCCACCATGCCCAGATTCAGGTGCAGGACGGTGTAGCCATCGGCCGGCGAAGCCAGTACGGACTGCATCCCCAGCATGAATAAACCGCCGGGTTTGTTATCAACCACCACAGGTTGTTTGAGCGACTTTTCCAACTCCAGCGCCATGGTGCGCACACCCACATCGGCTGCACCGCCGGCTGGCAAAGGAATGACGATCTTGATTGGACGGTTTGGAAAGTCGGTCTGCGCAAGCACTGGCAGCGCCGAACCAAGCAGCGATGCGCCAGCCAAACACAAGGCCAAGCGTCGGCAGATGAGTTGCTTTGTCATGGGGGATCCCTTTTGAATGTTTTGGTTCAACGTATCTGCCTTAGGCTTTTGCCCCGTGCGTCCAGCGTCCGGGTCGCGCGTCGGTGATGTGGCCGTTCTCGATCACGACCTGCCCTGAGACCAATGTGGCTACATAGCCCATGGATTTCTGGATCATGCGTCGACCGCCCATGGGCAAGTCGCGCACGATCTCGGGCATGGGTAAGGCGAGGCGATCGAAGTCGACGAGGTTGATGTCGGCCTTCATGCCCGCAGCGATGACACCACGGTCACTCAGTCCCATGTGCGCGGCATTGCGCTGCGTCAGCATCTGGACCACCTTCGGCAGCGGGATTTTTTCACCCCGCGTGCGCTGCAGCCCCCAATGCGCGAGCATCGTGGTCGAGATGCTGGCATCGCAGATGGTGCCCACGTGGGCACCAGCGTCTCCCAGCGAGCAGAGTACTTGGGGGTGCATCATCATTTCGCGCACCCGGTCTAACGATCCGTTGAGGTAGTTGTGGATCGGAAAATAGACCAGGTTGTTGCCTTCGCCTTGCGCGAGGTGGTCGTACATCAGTTCGCGAGCGGTGACCCCGCGCGCTTTCGCCTGAGCCCCGAAGGACAGCTCGGGCAGCGGCTCGTAATCCATGCTGCCGTCCGAGCCGGGCAGCAGCGGAAACAGTGTGAAAGCGATTTGCTCAAAGCGCTGAATCACGAAGTCTGCCAATGGTGGGACGGATGAGCCTTCCACCGACAGGCTCACTGGCGCTTCCGATAGGATGCGGGCCCGCGTGGTGGGGTCGCGCAGTTGTGCCGCACGCTCCTTGGCGGGCAAGTGAGCGATGGCTTGGTAACTCGGGAATGCGGCCAGCAGGTGGAGAGTGGTATCCAGTCCGTTGAACACGCCGATTCCGCGAGGCGATGCCTGCAGCTTAACGTCGATTCCCTTGGCAGCGCTGGCCAGTGAAGCGTCGCCCAGCCACTGACTTTGCTGGGGCGCGATGACGCGGTCCATCCAAGTGATGGAAATGGGCCGCCCAGCGACTTTGGCCATGTCTTCGAGCTTGGCGTACTCGCAGTCAAAGCGGGCTTTTTCTTCCGCAGGCGCACCCCGTGGGCTGGCGAAGTCGCTGATGCCTTGTAGCACGCGGTAAGGCAGGTCTTTGAGCACGGCGGCAAGGCTGTTGAGCTCGACCGGCGACACCTCAAACGATGGGGTCATCCGCCCTTGGGCTGTGCGATGTGTTTCAGTGCTGCCCACGGCCAGACCACAGGCACCGTCCAGCAGAGCCTGGCGCAGCAAGCCCTTCATCTGAGTGATGTCATCGGCCGTAGCCGGCTCGCCGCGTGCAGCGCGCTCGCCCATCACATACAGGCGCAGTGTGTCATGCGGCACCAGCGTCATGAAATCGAGGGAATGCGGCTGGGCGTCGAGGGCTCGGCCATAGTCGGTAAAGCTTTCCCAGTTCCATTTCATGCCTTCGGTGAGCGCGGTTCCAGGGATCTCCTCCACACCCTCCATGAGGTCAATCAGGACGTCTCGATCTCCTGGGCGCACGGGTGCAAAGCCGACCCCACAGTTGCCCATCACAACGGTGGTCACACCGTGGTAAATACTCGGTGCAAAGGTTTCGTCCCATGAGGCTTGACCGTCGTAGTGTGTATGGATGTCCACAAAGCCAGGCAGCACGTGCAGGCCCTTGGCATCAATGGTGCGTTGTGCGGGTTCGTCGATTTGGCCCACGGCTGTGATTCGACCATCTCGAATGCCTACGTCCGCAACGAAGGGCTCGGTTCCGGTGCCGTCGATGACGGTGCCACCTTTGATGAGGGTGTCCAGCATGTTCATTCTGCTTTCAGTCCGAGTTTGACGACCATTGCTTTATTGACAACAAGTTCGTCTCGTATCTGAGTCGTAAAGGCGGCGGGTGATGGATTGATTTCCAACTTGCCGCCCACCTTGCTGATCATGTCCATCAGAGCAGGTTCGGCCAAGGCGGCTTTCAGTGCATTGACGAGACGGTTGACTTGGGCATCCGGCGTTGCGGCAGCGACCACCAGTCCACCCCAAGGTTCATCCTGGTAGTTGCCAATGCCGCCTTCGGCCACGGTAGGTATGTTTGGCAGCTGAGGCATGCGCACGGCACCGGTGGTCGCCAGCGCTCGCAGTTTCCCAGATTTCATTTGTTCCACCACCGCGCCGGGTGGCGCAAAGACGAAGTCGATCGATCCACTCACTACGGCGAAAACGCCCTCGATCGCCCCCTTAAAGGGCACGTGCGTGGCTTTCAGTCCGCCTGGGAATTTTTCATCCATCTGCTCGAACATCAAATGGGTGGGCGAGCCCTTGCCGCCACTGCCGAAATTGAGTTTGTTAGGCGCAGATTGCATCGCCTTGATCAGGTCGGCCAGTGTGGTGTAGGGTGATGCGGCGGAAACCACCAGCACATGCGGAGACGAACTGACTTTGCCGATGGGCTTGAAGTCGCGCAACACGTTCATACGGCCTGTTATCTCTTGAACCGTCAGAATACCCGAGTGCATGTACAGGACTGCGCTACCATCGGTCGGACCGCTGGCAACGGCCTGAACCGCGATCAGTCCGGCAGCACCGGGCTTGTTGTCCACGATCACTGATTTATTCAGATTTTTGGCGAGTGCTTCGCCCAGCTTTCGTACAAACACATCCACGCCACCGCCTGCTGGCAGTGGCACAACAATCTTGTAGGTGTCGGGTCCAGCAGCAGTCTGTGCCATGGCCATCGGTGCAAGGCAAGCCAGTACCACCGCAGCGGTGATGCCAGTCAATGTTCGGCGATTTTTAAAAAATGTCATGCTTGTCTCCTGGTTGGTATTTATGTCAGCCCATCAATCGCGTTGCCGATGGATGTTCGCTTCAATCGAGTTGATGATGGAGCCTGGAGCCTGGGGGCCCGGTTCGATCACCACGCGGTCAATCGTCCCGGTATAGGGAAAGGTGCGCTTAGATGCATAGCGGTGCGATACACGCTGGCGGCGGTCCATGCCGATGTCAATACCCTCAACGTGGATGCCAATGATGGTGGGGGACATGCCGGTGTAGGGCACAGTCTCTATGCCGTTCACCAGCAGACGTCCTTCTCCGCGGCGTTGGCCCAGGGCGCGGTATTCGAGCACGACATCTTGTGCGCCCGCTACCAACGCAACTGGCGGCAGCTCCACTGGTGACATCCAGCGGTGGAAAACAAAATGCAGTTGCCCGTCCATGACATAGAGCACCAGGCCGACAAAGGCCTCGCCGATGGCGAAGATCACGCCCTCTTGGCCGGGCTGCCAGTCGAACCGGCTGCGGATGGTGAAGTGGCGGTCGCCCAGCAGCGGGGCCACGATGGCGCGCGCCACGGTCGGCGTGCCGGCGAAGAACGTGCGCGGCCGGTTGACCGTGTCGGCCATGAAGGGCGGTATCGTCACCGCGCGCTCCAGCGCCCGGTTGTCCAGCGGATAGACGTAGTTGGCGCGCGCATCGGCATCGAATGCGGCTGCCATGCGGGCCACCCGCTCGGGCTGCTGCGCCGCCAGATCGGTGGTCTCGCAAGGATCGGTCGCCAAGTCAAACAGCATCCAGTTGTCCAAAGAGGCGATCACGCCGCCGCGCGGCTGCAGTGATGCAATTTTCCAGTGACCCTCGATGTAGGCGCGGTTCACCTCCAGCTCGTAGTGCTGGCGGCTGCGCTGTGTGGGCGCACTGCCGTCCACCAACATGGGCGCGAAGCTCACGCCATCGGGCTTGCGGGCATCAAAGCCGTGGCTTGATTGCGGGTGGGCGATGCCTAACACTTCAAGCAGTGTGGGCGTGACATCGGTGACGTGAATCCACTCGCGGCGGATCGCGCCAGCATCCTTGATTTTGTCGGGCCAATGCAGAACAAAGGGCACGCGGATGCCGCCGTTCAGGGGCGTGCGTTTGAAAAAGCGGAACGGCGTGTTCGACACCTGCGCCCAGCCGGTCGGGTAGGCAGGCAGAGATTCGTCCTGGCCCAGGCTGCCATCGCGCGCCATTTGCAGCGCACGGGCGTGGTCAACTGGCTGGCCTTCGCGCTGGTCCACGTAGTTGGGCGTGCCCTCCAGCCCGCCGACGGCGCTGGCGCCGTTGTCGGAACTGAGCACGATGATGGTGTTGTCCAGCAGACCGGCGTCCTTGAGGAAACCGACGATGCGGCCCACATTTTGGTCGATGTTGTCCACCAGGGCGGCATACAACTCCATGTATTTGGCAAACAGCTCTTGACGCTCAGCGGGTAGGCTGTCCCATTCGGGTACACCAGGCGGCAAGGGGGCGAGCTGGTGGCGCTCGTCGAGCAGGCCCATGGCGCGCTGGCGCTCGAAGCGGGCCTGGCGAAATACGTTCCAGCCTTGGTTGTAGCGGCCCTTGTATTTGTCGATGTCCTGCACCTTGGCCTGGATCGGCATGTGTGGCGCGTTGAATGCCGTGTACAGAAAAAACGGGTGATCGGGCTCGCTGGCGTGGTGCTCTTTCATCCAACGGATGGCGCGGTTGGTCCAGTCGTCGGTGGCGAAGTGGTCGTCGGGATAAGCGTCCACTTCGACCGGGTTGTTGCCTTCGTACAGGCGTTCGGGCTGGAAGTAACTGGTCTCGGCATCCATGAAGCCGTAGAACTTGTCAAAGCCGCGTTGCAAGGGCCACGAGCTGTGGTCACCGGCTTCGTGCACGTTGTGGCTCCAAGTGTTGTGCCATTTGCCCACCATCATGGTGCTGTAACCCTCATCACCCAGAATTTCGGCAAGGGTGGGCGCATCGGGCGCGATCTCGCCCGAGTAGCCCGGGAAGCCCGGGTTGGCGTGTGCGATCCAGCCACAGCCCACTGAGTGAGGGTTCTTGCCTGTCAGCAATGCCGCGCGCGCGGGCGAGCACATGGGAACCGTCGTGTAGTTGGCAAATCGCAGGCCGCCTGCGGCGAGGGCATCAATGTGGGGCGTGGCGATTTCACTGCCGTAGCAGCCTAAGTCGGAAAAGCCCAAGTCGTCGAGGTAGATCACCACCACGTTGGGCTTGCCATGTACGCGTTGGCTCTTGGTCTGAGGCCACCAAGGTGTCGAGTCCTTGATGAGCTGCTCGATGTGGCCCTGGAAATGCGCCCCAGGGTCGCCGTTGCGTCTGTTGTCTGGCTTGGTCATGAATTGAGCTTTCCTGCGGAAGTGGGTTCGGCCATGAACAGCGCTTAGTCGTTCAGGATGAAATCCGCCGCGCGCTCGCCTATGGCAATGCAGATGGCGTTGGTGTTGGTGGAGGCGATGGTGGGCATGACGGAGGCGTCGGCTACGCGCAGTCCGCGGATGCCATGCACGCGCAATTGCGGGTCGACCACCGACTGCGCTGCTTCTGTGCCGATGCGGCAGGTGCCCACCGGGTGGTAGGCCGTGGCGCCGGTGGCTCGCAGGTAGTCCACCAGGGCTTCGTCACTGGCCTTTTCTGGGCCCGGTCGCACCTCGCGCCGAATCAGCTGCGACAACGGACCGGTTTCGGCGGTCTTGCGCGATAGCTTGAGACCCTGCAGGCAGGCATTCAGGTCGTCTGGATGCGTGAAGTGGTTGGACACCAGCACCGGATCGGCTGCGGGGTCGCGGCTGCGAATGTGCGAATGCCCGCGCGAGCGCGGACGGATTTGGAAAGAGGCGAGGGTGATGCCATCGAACGTGTCCAACTCGATCTTGCCTGCGCCACGGTTACCCGGGCTGCTGACCTGCTGAATTTGCAGCTTGAGGTCGGCGTCGGTGCTGCCGGGCTGCATCGCTGCAAAGGCTTGAGCCGTGATGGTGACTGACGAGAGCGGGCCATCGCGTTGTGTCAACCAACGCAAAGCCAGTCTGGCTTGCCCGAGGGGGCTGCTCAGGTCTCGGTTCCAGCTCACGTCGCGCGTGGCTTCGTACATGACCGGGCTGTAAACGTGTTCGCTCAGGTTTTCGCCCACCATGGGCAGCTCGTGCCGCAGCGGCACCCCGACTTGCGCCAGCACCTCACGGCGACCTATGCCTGACAGCTCCAGCAACTGGGGTGAATTGAATGCCCCGCCGCACAAAATAACTTCGCGCCGCGCACGCAGGGTGACGTCGACCCCGTCGATTTTGGCCAACACGCCGGTGGCACGGCCAGCTTCGATGAGCACGCGCCCGACCAGTACGCCGGTTTTCAAGGTCAGGTTGGGCCGCCCGATGGCATCGTCGAGGTAGGCCATGCGGGTGTTGCAGCGCACGCCGTTGCGGGTGTTGAATTGCAAATAGCTGCCGCCATAACCGCGTTCGTTGTAGTCCTTCACGCGCGGCGTCACACCGGCCTGTTCCAGTGAGTCCAAGAAGGCGTCTGGTAAGGCATCTACCGGCTTGAACTCGGTGACCGTGACTGGCCCGTTGCTGCCTCGACGGTCCGGATCACCACCGGTGAAGCTCTCGATTTTCTTGAACCATGGCAGCAGGTCCGCATGGGCCCAGCCGGGGCAGCCGTCCTGCGCCCATTTGTCGTATTCGTGAGGCGTGCCATGCACCCAGATCATGCCGTTCACCGTGCTGGAGCCGCCCACTACCCAGCCGCGCGGCCAGTAGATCTTGCGGTCCTTCATCTGCGGATCGGGTTCGGTAAAAAAGTCCCGGATAACCTTGCCCTGCTGCAACACCTTCACAACCCCTGCAGGGATGCGGGTCCACAGATTGGTGTCTGCTGGACCCGCTTCGAGCAGCAGCACGCTGTGCTTTCCGTTCTCGCTCAGGCGCGCGGCCAACGGCGCGCCAGACGAGCCCGCCCCCACCACAATGAAATCGTAGGTGTCGGTGGGCATGTTCATGCGGCATCCTGGGCCAGCCAGTCTTGCAAAGCCAGTGCTTCATCACCCATGCGCGTGTACTGATTGGCTGGCAGTTCCCAAGCTTCAAAACCGTCCTTGGTCTGTTTGGGTACGGGTTCCACCATCAGCTCGACGAACACCGGGCCATTCATGGCCAGCAGCAGGGGAAAGCGCTCGGCCCAGGTTGCGCCATCGGCGATGCGCTCGGCGTGCACATAGCCGCACTTGAGTGCCACTTCGGCGAACTGGAAATCAGACGTTGGGGTCGACATGTTGTCGAGTCCAGTGAATTGCGTGCCGTTGTGCACCACGCAGTGGAGCAGGTTTTTCGGCGCCTGCTGGGCCACGGTGGCCAGGCCACCCAGCTCCATCAGCAGGCTGGCGTCGCCATCCATGACGATCACTTTTTTATCCGGCCGCGCCAGAGCCAGACCCAAGGCCAAGCCGGCGGCACCGCCCATCAGCGGTACCGAGTTGATGCGCCCAGCAAACGAGCCCTTGGCGGCTTCGGCGTGCGCGGGTTTTAGCACGGTCTTGATCTTGGCCACACCCAGGCCCAGTACCAGCCCGGCCTTGCCGCTGACCAGTGGTACGCCATTGGCATTGCCATCGGCCCCTTCAATGCGGTCAAATATGAACATGGCTCCCATGGTGGCGACGACGATGCCGTCCCCCTTACCCTTGGCGACCACACCTACAGCTTGCACAAAATTCATCATCGTCTCGCTCCTGCTTGTTTCAACGCCATGCCATGGGCGCGCCCACAAGCAAGACCACCGCCGTACGCTGTTGTTGTGCCTGTTCATAGGCCTGATCCAACTTCATCAGGTCCTCCTCCTTGTCCAGAAGGTGATAGGGTACGCCGATGGATGCAAGGAACGGTTCAGCAATGCGCACCATGCTTCGAGCGGACTCTGATGTGGGGTGGCCGATGTTGCTGAACTCGCGGCCGAACTGGCCGACCAGGAAAACCATAGGGATGTGCGCATCAAGGCAGACTGCGCGCAGGGTGTTGAAGCAGTTGTAAAGGCCTTGGTTCTGCATCATCACCAGCGGACGTTTGCCGCCAATGGTCAGGCCTGCGGCAACGGTAACGACTTGGTTTTCGTTGCAGGCATTGATCACACGAATGCTCTCAACCCCCTTGTTCAGTCGATCGTGCAGTGACAGCTGGATCCAGTCCGGCACGGTCACCACATGGTCAATTTGATTGCGTGTGAGTGCCTTCACACATGCACTCGCAGAAATGGAAAATTCACCAAGACTCATGAGCAATTCCAGTTAATTAGTTGCTCAGAGTCTGGTTGATCTCCCTCGTCAAGTCTGTCAGAACTCAGACAATTCGATCAAAAATTGGCACCAAGCCAAACTGAAGTGAATGGCACCTCGCCGGCAACAATCAACTTTCCGCAAGTTGTTTCAGCGCAGTCATGTTGGCGACAGAAATTCGGGAGTAGTGCAATCGCACCAACCCCTCAGTCTCCATCTTTTTCAATGCGAAATTCACACTTTGACGGCTGATTCCGAGCATGTCTGCGACATCGGTTTGCGAAAGACCAATGTCGATGTCGGTAGCGACAACAGCCTCTTTCTTTGCAAAAAGATCTGCGCACATGCACAGCATATGAGCCAGTCTATTTTCTAAAACCCATGCTGGGTCGGCTGCCAAACGGTCATACATCAGTCTCATCCGTCGCACCAACAAACGTTCACAAGCCATGACCAAACTGATGTGTTGCTGACGCAAATTCGAAAATTCTTGTGCACTGAACTCCATGACCAATGCATCGTTGCGCGCAAGCACATCATGCAAATGCGCACCACCATCAATCATTCCTGTGAAGCTGATGAAGTCTCCGGGCAGTGCCAGTCCAACCAGGTGGCGATGACCATCTGACTGGATGCGGGCGATTTCTAGAACGCCATCAAGGAGCATGCAGACACGGGTGACGGGATTGCCCGATCTGCAAACGTATTCGCCCTTTGTAACTTCCTTGGGTCTTCCAATGTTGATCAATGCACTCAGTACTGTTTGCGAACATGTATTGAATGCAGGCGACCGCTCCAAAAGTTGCTGTGCAAGTTCTTGTGGAGATGACGAACCAACAAGCCCAAAGGGACCTTGACTTGCCTTCGCTTTGACAATTTTTTCCATCAAGAATCACCATCTTTAAATTCAATAAAGGCCACACTTTTGTTCGATTGCCACATATTTTCGGACTTTATTTTTCGAATTGCTATCAACAGCACGATCTTTTAGCCATCTGCTCAGCTTAACTCAGCTCGGTCCAACATCAGAAATTTCTGAAGCAGCTGTGCAAAACCCTTGCGGCTCATTGCCTGGCCGACACCACAATCCCGCCCACAATCAGCGAAAACGCCGCCACGTGGTACAGGTGCGGCAGCTCGCCCAAGAACGCGGCCGACAGGACTGCTGCAAACAGCGGCGTGAGGTTGGCAAAGAAACCTGCCACCGCCGGGCCCGCCTGCTGGATGCCCAGGCCCCAGAAGCGGTAGGCCAGCACAGCCGGACCCACGGCCACAAAGGCGAGGGTCGCCATCAGTGGCCAGTCCCAGGTGATGTGTGCATCGGTTAGGCCCCATTCGAGCCCGGCAAACAAGCCCGACCAGCCCAGCCCAAACACCACTTGCGCCAGCAAAAAGGCAGCCCAGTCGTTGCGGATGGCTTCGGGTTCGTCGCGGCGGCTGAGCAGCCAGCTGTACAAAGACCAGCAGGCCGTGGCCAGCAAAATGAAGAAGTCGCCGATGACCCAACGTACCGCCAAGAGCTGTTGCCAATCGCCGCGAGACAGCACCACCAGTACGCCAGTGATGGACAGCATCGCCCCCAGCAGTTGTTTGCGCCGCACGGGTGCTTTGAAAAACAGCGCACCGATGACCAGCATCCAAAATGGCCCGCTGGCCGCGACCAGCGTCACGTTCAGGGGTGTCGAAGTCTGCAGTGCCAAGTATTGCAGCGCGTTGTAGCAGCCCACGCCCAAAAGGCTCAGCAGACCAAACCGTTGCCAGTGCGACCAGAGGCCACTGCTTGGGCGTAAAACTTTCCAGGCCAGGGGCAGCAAAATGAAGAAGGCGACCAGCCAACGCAGGAAGTTGAGTGTGATGGGGGGGACCAGGTCGGTGACCAGGCGACCAACCACCGCATTGCCCGCCCACATGAGCGGCGGCACGGTCAGCAGAAGGGCGGTGGCTGGAGAGAGTTTTTGAGACATGCGGCACTGTATCGGTATTCGGGTTTTCCCGCTGTCACAGAGCTGTCCCCACCCCACACGCAGTCATGAGATTCGTGGCAAAGTCACGCATCGTTTGCTTTCACCCATTCAGGAGAATTTTCCCATGAGCCTTGCCGTCCAGATCGACCAAAACGGTGGTCCCGAAGTCATGAAACTGGTCGATGTGACCGTGGGCGAACCTGGCCCCGGCGAGATCCGCATCCGTCACAAGGC